>Ga0055452_10000016_pt1 | contig 33220 bp, 25 predicted proteins | sample China_Galinas_PW_6_FD_57735 | JGI IMG/M metagenome (GOLD analysis project Ga0055452, IMG submission 57735) | Wetland microbial communities from San Francisco Bay, California, USA, that impact long-term carbon sequestration - China_Galinas_PWC_D2 | ecosystem: Environmental > Aquatic > Marine >... | reverse complement strand
CCAGTACGAGTCGCAGCAAATCCGTGAACTGCTGGAGTCCTACGGTCTGGAACCGGCCGAGCCCTCGGACGCAGCGACTATCGCGGTCGTGAACACCTGCGCCGTTACCGGCACTGCGCTCCGCAAGAGCCGACAGGCCATTCGCAGGATCGCACGAGACGGTTCCGACGTCGTGGTGGTCGGGTGTGGCGCCGCCGCAGACGGCGAAAGGATTCGCCGCATCCCCGGCGCAGTGGGTACGATCGACCACAGCGAAGACCTACGGGCCGCACTCCAGCCTTTCATCGAATCCGCTTTGGAAAAAACCCCGGCTCGCACACCAAGTACGAGCATACCGAATCACAGACCGAAGAATCGGGTGGATCCGGCAAATCCCCATCATCCAGCCTCTCCACCGCCCCGTGCCGTACGGGCGTGGGCCGAACGGTCCGAGAAGCCAGGTACCCATAACATTGTTGCAAGAAGATTGCCCGTTGTCAACGACAATCATGCGGGAATCGGGCGAATCGAGAGGTTCGACGGCCACCAGCGAGCGTTTCTCAAGGTGCAGGACGGCTGTGACGCCCATTGTACCTATTGCATCATACCTCGCCTGCGCCCTTCGCTCTCATGGAAATCGGTCGACGACGCGGTCCAAGAAGCACACGCACTCGTCCGTGCGGGGCACAGAGAGATCATCGTCACCGGCATCTTCCTGGGCGCCTACGGGCGCGAGACAGCTATTCGAAAACGTACGTCCGGCGGCGCTACGACGCCACTCGCCGATCTTGTCGCCTCTCTCGCGCGCGTCGAGGGTCTCGAGAGACTGCGGCTTTCGAGCCTCGAGCCCGGTGATGTAGACGAGGCATTGCTCGAAGTCATGGCGACCCACGAATGCTGCGTGCCGCATCTTCATCTCCCCTTGCAGTCAGGTAGCGGCGAAATTCTGCGCCGCATGAACCGCCAGTACGGCATTGATGCGTTCATCGACATGATTGACCGCGTACGGGCGGCGCTCGATCGTCCGGCCATCACTACCGATATCATCGTGGGGTTTCCTGGTGAGAGCGAGGATGACTTCGAGCAGACGCTCGAATGTACGCAGTACGCCGAATTCGCCAAGATTCATGCGTTTCCGTTCAGCCCGCGTGATGGAACGGCTGCGGCAAAATGGACCGCTCAATATCTTCCCGGTCCGGTTGTGCGGGAACGGATGCACGCCTTGGAAAAGACCGGGCACGCCTGCGCGCTGCAGTTCCGTCGTCGCATGCTCGGCACGGTGGAGCGGGTCCTTGTCGAGGAGGTTGGCATCCTGACGACTTCGAACGACGGCGCATCGCGACTCGCGTGCGGCCGAGCCGATCGCTACTTCGAGATTCACTTTGAGGCCCGAGGCATCCTCGACAAAGGGGATCTTGCTCGTGTAAGAATCGATCGCGCCACGCCGGCACACACGCACGGTATGCAAGTCGAGGGACTATCGCGAGAAATATGCTTGCCCGTGCTTCCCGCGTGAAATCGCGGCCAGCAGGGCATCTGCGGCCACGCTACATTTGTATCGTCTTCGAGCGCGAGAGCGAATCTGGTTGACCGGAGCCCTACCAAGGGGTGATAATTATGTAAGCAAAGGGTGGGCATGCTTTGTCCAAGGCGCGCGACGGTGGTAGGGGTCGCCGTGTCCGGGTCATCCGCAAACCAGGGGACTATCACATGAAACTGTCGATGTATTACGCTGCGCTCCCTTTCATTTGCTTGGCGTCCGCCGGCTTCGCGCAAGCGACCGGCAAGCCGATTGCGATCGCCGACTCCGAAGCACCTGACGGTGTGGAGGCGGCGCGTGTAGAGTTACTTGACGACACGGTAGCGCGGGCCCTTCGCGACGCCGAGTTCCGTCTGGGGAACGGCCGGCTAGACGACGCGATCGCCATGGCCTGGGCGGGATTGGAGCAGGCTGCGAACCTACCGCAATCGCAAAGACGGTCCTCGCTAATCGAATCCCTCATGCTGGTCGTGATTGATGCGCGGGTGCAAGCCGAACTGTCGCGACGCACCCCGTCCGACACGGCGACCGATTCGCGTCCTTGTGCAGATGTGCCGCCGCGCAATCCGACAACAGGCCTTTCTACCGTCAAGCCACCGGATCGGCCCTCTCCCCTGGCCGAAGCCTTGGAACATTTGGGGGAACCGCCTGATCTTCCGGAACGTGTCATCACCTATCCCCCGGACTGGCGAGGCGCGGGTCGGCACGACGGATCGGACCGGACCCCGATCCTCTATGAAAGTGAGCCGTTTCAAGACGGAAGCGGAGAGACGGTGCAGACGGTGGTTTACGACGTACGCACGTTGATTCTGCCAACTCCGAATTTTCAGTGTGTGCCCATGCGCGACCTGTTTGAGTCCACGCGATCCGCCGCGGATCGCGATGCGCTTCGCAGGGGTAGCGCCATCTTTAACGGATACGCGCACGATCTCGACGCCGGTATCCCGCTCTTGGGCGGGTTCGGAGGATCGTGCAGCTGGCCCGGGGACCTCGGCGACAGTAACCGCGAAATGGCTGATTTGATGCGTTTGATTGAAGAAATTACATCCCGGTGAGCCCCGCCTATCAAGTGCGACGGTATGGGCGAACGAAAGCTCGTCCTCGCCGGATCTATCGCAGCGCGATACCACTTTCCTGTCACCGGAATCCGCGGCAGCCAACCACCGAATCCTAGGATCGATCTGAAAGCATCATCACAGGCAACGTTGATGGCTCGTGAGACCGCTTGGCGGCCAGAGCCTGCGCCAGCCAGTCGTACTCCTTCAGCGCCTGATTCACGTTGCCGGAGATGATCGGCGAGAGTGAACAGCGGATGAATTGCATTCCAATGTCGAAGCAATTTTCTTCCACCTCGCGACAGAACGAAATGAGACCGGCAAGAAACTGTCGGCCGTGTACCTGATCCAGGGCGATCTCCACGGCTTCCGATCGCTCCAGCGGATACGACGCAACAAGCCCGACACCGCCCTTGGTGATGTTACGCGTCACCGCGTGCTGCACCCTCAGTTCCGTACCAGATCCGGCGAAATGACGAAGCACGCAGGGCACCACCACTTTTGTTCGAAGTTGTTTGCGCACATTCTCCGGCGCCATGGCGTCCGTCGCATTGAGCTGCCGCGCCAAACCTGCGAGAAAGTTGTATTCTCCCTCCTCGAACGGACTATCGGAGGGAGAGCGGTCATCAAACAGCTCGACTCGAAGGGGGGTCGGGTCTGCCTCAATAGCTTGACGATCGCGCGGTTCGTCGACGCATTCGAAGCACACGCGATCCTTGCCGTCTCGCTTGGCCTTGTACATAAGCCGGTCGGCCCGGGCGAAGAGCGCATCCGGACGAGGCTCCGGTACGTAAGCGCACCAGTAGCCGCCAGCGCTGCAGGTCACAGGCCTTGTCAGCCCCAGACCGGCGGGATCCAACTCGCGCACGCCGCGCACGACTGCCTCGGCGATTTCACGCGTCTGAGTCTCATCCACCCCGCGCAGGATGATGACAAATTCCTCGCCACCGTAGCGTCCCACGACGCCCACCTCACCGACGACGCGCTCGAAATGCGCGGAGACCGCCTTCAACACACAATCGCCCTTGATATGACCGAACTCGTCGTTCACGAGTTTAAAATCATCAAGATCAATCAGGAGTACGGCGATCGCTACGTCGGCCTCGCGATCACACTCGATGGCGTGGCCCGCCACCTCGGTCAGGGCACCGCGATTAAGGAGATGGGTCAGAGGATCGAGCGCCGCCCGCTCGCGATATTCACGCAATGCACCGGCCTGGCGCTGCTGCTCCCGCTTGATGTGGTCGCGCTCGGCTTCTGTGTCCACGAGCCGCCGGTCGACTTCTTGGGCGAAATTGTACAGTTGCCGATTGGCTTGATCGAGCAGATCTACCACATCCGTGTCTTCGGCGATAAAGTCGCCGTAGAGCGCCGACAAGTGACGGTATTCCGTGATGGCGGAGTGGCTGTTCTTCTGCCATGTTTTCGGTTCGAGGCCAAGATGACTCCCGCCGTATTCGCGCAGCGCGTCCGACTCGATCGTCGGCGTCTTGGCCGGCACAAAACAGAGTCCGCCGACGAAGTAGCTCACGGCCGCCAGGCGGTCCGCCTCGGTCGACCGTGGGGTGATTTCAACGCGTTGGTGATGCGTTGTGAGCGGAGCGACCATGAGATCGGGCAGTTGCCACTCCTTGCACAGGGCTTCGATCACGTCAACATGTGTGTAAGGGAAGCCCTCCTGCTCCATTCTGTAGAGGGCCGCGGGCGAGAGATCGCGTCCGTACAGCGACGCATAGTCACTTCCGAGAATCTGCACCAGCAGCACCACGCCGCAATCTTGCAAGAGCCCGATTAGGAATGCCTCTTCCTGCCGATCCGGAACGGACTGGTGGGCCACGGACCGTGCCAAACACGCGCGGAGCAAGGCCTGCTGCCAGAATGCAGACCAATCGAACGACGTGCCGCCCAGGCGATCGAGGTGGTTTACCAATTGGAATCCAAGGGACACCGTTTTGACACGATTCAAGCCGAGCACGGTGACGGCACGTTCGATGGTCGTCACCGGGTTGCGCTGGGCAAACTGTGCGGAATTAGCGGTCTTGAGCAAACGCGTCGCCAGCGCCGGGTCGGTTCGTAGAATCCTCCCGAAATCGGACGCGTTTGAATCCGGGTCCTCAACCAAAGCGAGAATCTGTGCCGCCAGCGCCGGGCTGCTCGGCATCTTGGCCTTGCGAAACAGCTCCCGCAGTTTGGCTTGCAGAACATCCGGTGATGCGTTTTGCAGCGCCATCATTCTAGAATCCCCACGTTACCGGGCGACCTTGCACCGGACGCAAACCGGCCCCAGTTATCGTATCGACTTATGGAATACGCGAGTGGACTCCGATTGTGATTCCATTGCCTGGCAAACAAATCGCGAAGCCGTGGAAGGCAAAAGAAAACGTCATCATGTCGCCGCGTTATCGGCCTACTCCTTTGCGTGGCCGTGGAAACGTCGGCGCCGCAACGCCTTATAACCTCAAATAGCGGACTTTTTTGAGGTTCCATTTGGCATCGGACCGTTTCGTTTTGTATGTCATAGTGTTGCCACTTGGATGCTCGAAGCGGCGTCCTGTAGACGGGGGAAGGCGACACGATACTCGTGATCCTAAAGAGGGGCGAGTCGCGACGGAGGGGCAAGCCGTTTGATGCTTGTACGGCCTTCGACAATACCTGGGGTCGAAACATCGATCCCCTTTTCCGCAAGGAGATGTCAAATGCAGAAGTTTCTGACAACGGCGAAGCGTTTTGTGAAGTCCGAGGACGGCCCGACGGCAACCGAGTATGCGGTCATGCTGGCCCTGATTATTGTAGCGGCCATCGCGGCGATTACGCTGCTTGGAAGTCGGGTGACGGCCATGTTTGCTTCCACAACCACGGCGCTCGGCGGCTAACGCGTTCGACCGCCGGACGACTTTCGAAGTCCGGCGAACATCGTTTGTGATCCTTTCGTCGGCGCCGCCGGCAATCCGGTGGCGCCGACCTCTTTATCGTCACCAAGACCGATCATGCACAAGTCCCACACCCGGCCAAAAATTGGGTTGGCATGGGGCAATCGCGTATTGTAGGTCATAGTGTTGCCGATTGGATGCCGGAGGCGGCATCCCTCAGATCGGGGAGGCGACACGATACTCGTTGTCCGAGAGACCGACGAGTTGCGACGGAGGGGCAAGCCGGTTGTTGCTTGAACGGCCTTCCACGACACCCGGGGGCGAAAAATCATTCCCCCATTCCGCAAGGAGATGTCAAATGCAGAGGTTCCTGACGACGGTGAAGCGCTTTGTGAATTCCGAGGACGGCCCGACGGCAACCGAGTATGCGGTCATGCTGGCGCTGATTATTGTGGCGGCCATCGCGGCGATTACGCTGCTTGGTGGTCGCGTCACGGCCATGTTCGCGGAGACCACGACCGCACTCGGCGGCTGATGCGCTCGCGCGCCGGCCGACGCATCGAGGCCCGGCGAAAACCGCATCTGATCATCGTGGAGGCGCTGCCGGCGTTCTGGCAGCGTCTCTCTTCTTGTCGAGACTACGCCTGATAATCTTATGCGTACGCTCATTCGACGATAGCAGTTGGTGTCAAACAAGCATGTGTTGTTCGTCATAGCATTGCAGCGTCTATGCAGCGGATAGCGTCCTGTAAAAATGGTAGGCAACACGACACTCGTTGCCCCGAAGAGGGACGAGACTAGACGGAGGGGACAAGCCAAGTGCTGCTTGTACGCCCTTCAACAATGCTCGGGGGCGAACCATCAAGCCCCCATTCCCGCAAGGAGAGGTCAAATGCAGAGGTTCATGACGACGGCGAAGCGCTTTGTGAGGTCTGAGGACGGCCCAACGGCGACAGAGTATGCAGTCATGTTGGCACTGATTATTGTGGCGGCCATCGCGGCGATTACGCTGCTTGGTAATCGGGTGACGGCCATCTTTTCGGAGACCACGACCGCACTCGGCGGCTGATGCGCTCGTGTGCCGGCCGACGTATCGAGGCCCGGCGAATATTGCATCTGATCATTGTGGAGGCGCTGCCGGTATCCCGGCGGCGCCTCTCTTTTGATTTGTCACCTCGACATCAAGCAAGAGCCCCAATCGATAACATGAATGGATTGACAGCATCGCCGGGCCGCGCGCCCTCTGGGCCAGCGGGTCACTGTCATCCGGGCCACTACGATACCGCGACGCCAAAGAGCGGCCTCAATTCATGTGCTCAACTCACCGGCGTTCGATCGCGCCTCAATGGCGCAGCGGCTTACGCGCGGTGATCCCCTGCTTTTGATGAATGACGTAGGAACGGTCGGCATCGAGTCCCTCAAATACCGATGCCGGTTGGCCAGGCCAGCGGATTTCAAGCCTCTCGACCTTTTGCGCGCCGCCGAGACCAAGCGTAACCGGCAGTTCGGACTGAGACAGGTAACTTCGTGTGGGCATGATCTGTCGAAGAATGCGCCTGCCGTCGACCGTGGCGACCACCCACGCACCGATCGCGTTTTTGTTGGTAGCTGTACCGATGAGCCGCACGCGGATGCGATGGTGATCGGACCGAAGTTCGTTGCGCAACAAGAGCGGTGTACGACCCAGTTGGGTCATAACGACATCCAGGTCGCCATCGCCGTCAATATCCGCAAATGCGCTTCCCCGTCCGACAATCGGCTTCGAGAGATCACCGGTGAGTGCAGGTTCGACCGGCACGAAAGTCGCGCCCGCTGCGCCGCCGCAATTGTAGAACAGTTGCGATGGCTGCTCGTAATGCTGGCTCGGCTGCACGACGTTGATCTGCTCCTCGAGGTGTCCGTTGGTTTGCAGTAGGTCGAGCCGTCCGTCGAGGTCGTAGTCGAGCAACAAGAGACCGAACGTCAGCATGCCGCGACTGGTGGCGCCGATCCCCTCACCAATGGACTCGTCCGCAAAAAGCGTGTCCGACCCCTGGGTGACGTAGGCCGAACTCATCTCGTTGGCGAAGTTGCCGATAAAAAACGCCAGATCCGTGTCATTTCGATAAAACCCCGAGTCGATCCCCATGGCGCCGGTCGCACTGCCGTTGCGGTCGAACGCCACGCCGTACTGCGCGCCTTCTTCGACGAAATAGCCATCACCCTGGTTGACAAACAGGAAATTCTGCACCGTATCGTTGGCCACGAGCAAGTCGATGTGTCCGTTGCGATCGATGTCGACCGGCGCCACCGCCAGCGCCTTGGAGACGGGCCCGCCGGTGGCCGGGTTGATGACGTGCAAGCCGGCCTCTTCGGCCGCTTCCGAAAACGTACCGTCACCATGGTTGCGATAGAAATACGGTTGCGTGCCTTCGAAGTTGGTCGGTGGACCGTAAGCCCGTCCCACGCCCGCGAATCGAAAATTGACCTTGAAGTCGATTTCTTTCGACCATCTCACGTAGTTGCAGACGAACAGATCGAGATCGCCGTCGTTATCGACATCGACGAACGCGGCGCTGGTGCTCCACTCGTCGGCGGCTCCGCCGACACCGGCTTCATCCGTCACTTCTTTAAAATGGCCCTCGACATTGCGCAGTAGGTGGTTCTTGCCGACGGCGGTGATGAATACATCCACCCAGCCGTCGTTGTCGTAGTCACCGACCCCGACGCCCATGCCGTACGACTCGATGCCCAGACCGGATGCATCGGTTACGTTGGCGAATTGGGCATCGCCGTCGTTGCGATAAAGGGCGGATGTAAAGGTGGGATCACCTTCCTCGCGGCGCCATGGCCAGCGCGACGAGTTTACGAACAGTAGATCCTGATCGCCATCGTTGTCGTAATCGAAAAACGCCACGCCGCCACCCATCGACTCCGGCAGCAGCTTGTCTCCGTAGGCACCGTTCTCGTGCACGAAATCGATGCCCGCTTTCTCGGTAATGTCGGTAAAGCGCACCACGGGCGGTGTAATGTTTCTGGCGATCGCCTGGGGCGGCACGAACACCGGTTCGACCGGTGGTGGTGGCTCAGGCGATCGGCGAAACGCAAACACGAGTCCTGTGACGACAACCGCGGCGACGGCGAGGACCGCGAGCGACCAGCGAAACGCCCGCCCGATGATGGCATCGTCCGCGGCGGCGAGTTCGCCATCAGTGATTTCAACGTGTGGCTTGGGCGTTGTCATGGTCGTGCATCATCGTCGTCCCTGCGGGCAGATCATAGGCGCCGGGGCGCTGCAGGTCATAAATTACAATAGCCTCGGCGGCGTGGTTGGCCGCCGGATCGTTCGACCGGGCAATCGCAATGGCCCGATCCCTGGCATTATCGTCAGGCTTGTATTTGGCGTGCAAGGCGCGGTGGCGCTTCGCCGCATCCTGATCGCCGAGCTGACCGTACAAGAGCGCAAGATTGTGGTGCGCGGCGAGATTCTCCGGGTCGATCGCCAGCGCGCGGTCGAACCATTTGACGGCCTCGCTGAGTAATCGTTCTCGCTCGGCGCGGCGCTGATCACCGCGCTCCTGCTTGGCCCGCTCGAAGATCGTCTGTCCCAGTTCATCGAGAAGCCGGTAATCTTTGGAGAAATCGAAACCTCGCTTGCGCGTTTCGGCGGTGTCCATTTCGACGATAGAAAGGAGATTCTCGATGGCCTCGTTTAGGTGTCCGTTCTGCTTGTTGACCAGGCCGGTGAACCAGGACACGGTCCACGGCGGGGCAGGCGGATCGAATGTCGCGGCGCGATTCAACGCCTCGACCGCTTCCTCGAGTCGCCCCTCTTTGACATAGACCCGCGCCCGGTTGAGCGGCCCGTCGGGGCGCCCCAGCGCCTCCACGGTCGCGAACGCCTCCTCCGCTTGTCGAAGTTCGCCCTTGTTGCTGCCCTTTGATCCTTTCCGCAGCAGACCGATGCCGTAGTCGTTGAATCGTTGCCACATCACAATGGGCGAAGGTGGATTCGCCGGGGGCGCGGGCGACCCGGCGACCGGGAAGGTCAGCCGATCCGTTGCCAGCGTCATAATCGGAAGATCATTCATCTTGAACTTATCACCCTCGACATACCGCATCAGGATCGTATCGAACTTGCGATACTGCAACTTGGCGTCGACCGTCAGGGTGCCGGTTGCGTGGGGCGGCACCTGGAATTTGAGGTGTACGACATCCGCCGCGCCGGGCGGAATCTGGTGATTGTACAGGGCGATGAAAATGTCCTGCGCGTTGCGCTGGTCGATCCGCTTTCCGTGGCGATCGATGACGTAGGCGTTGATCTTGTGCGACCAGGGGTCGAGTTTGTTGTCATCGGGTCGCAGCCCGCCGGTGCGTCCCACGATGTGACCGTCGTTTTCAACGGTCACATCGAGCCAGACTTCGTTCGAGTCCGCCGTGCCTTGCGTAAACAGATGACCCATTTTCACCGTTCGCACAACGACCTCGAACAGGTACTCCTTCCCGGGCACGAGGGCGGGAATCTCTGGAATCTCGATGGCACCGTGGCCGTCACCGCCATCCGCGCCGGCTCGCAACGGTGCAATCAGCCGTCCGTCGATGGCGGCGCCTTCCTTGACCCCGAAGATGTCGACCCGCATGACGCCTTCTTCGAACGCAAGATGCTTGGCAATCGCGGACTCCGGATGACCCATGATCTTGCCGATACCGGTGTTGGCGGAGGGGAATTGGTGGTCGTGGACCTTGAGCTCACCGCTGTCGTCGAAATACTTGGCGCCGAAGTCGTCGGAAGCCATCAGTTTCATATGGCAGCCGTTGCAGTTTTGCTCCGCCTTCGGCGGGTAGTAAAAGCTCGACACGCCGTGTCCGGACACGCCGCTGAGAAGATACGCGTCGTAGTGGTTCTGGCCGCGCAGCCATTTGTAAGCATTCAGTTCTACCGGCAGGTGTACCTTGTGGCACGTGCCGCAGAATTCAGGCTCTTTGTGCAGCGGCTTGAGAAACGTCTTCTTGTGGAACTCCGGCTTGGCCTTGACCAGTTGCCGGTTCACCCACTGCAGAAACCGGTTGTCGCTGAACGTGAAGGGATAGTGTGTCGGCTCCTCGATCGTAAAGTCTGCGTTGCCCTTAGGGCTGTTGATGTTCGTAATCGCGTGGCACACCGTACACGTCACGCCGGCCTGTGCCGCGCGGTCGGATGCCAGATCGTATTCAGGGTCGTCGAACTTCGGGTCGTCAAAGGCGCCGCTGAAAAACGGTACGGGGTCATGGCAGCCGGCACAGAAACGCGATCCCCGCACGTGCCCGTCCCGATCGAACATATCCCGCCGCGTCTTTTTCACCGCAAACTGGTAAACCGGATTGTTGAACGACGCGAATTTGTGGGCGCTGTACGACCAGGTGTCGTGTACGTCCTTGTGGCAATCGAGGCAGTACTGATCGTTCTTGAGCACACGCTCGGGTATGAAGTTGCCGGTGGCCGTTCGCGCTAGGGACGGGAAGAAGTACTTCTCACCCGACTTTGGCCCAGCCACGTTCCACATCCGCGGGTCCTGAGAGTGCAGCGCGATCATCGCGACGGCAAATGCGCCGGCCACTCCCGCCCAGGCACCGCCTACCTTCCAGCGTATGCGTTTTCCGGCAAGCCGGTGCAGCACGAACAGCCAGATGGCCACCAGGGGCGCGATGACGTGAATCCAGTACGCGGCGCTGCGAACGGGCGGGCTCTTGATCTCGAGCTTCACGCCGCCGAGATCCAGCCGCATCAGCATGAACCCGGTCGCCAACAGCATCAGGCTGACCATGAACAAGGCGTACCCCACGCGGATCGCCCGTCGGTTCTTCCGATGTCGGGCGTTGGTCAGATGAATGCAGCCGAACGCCACGACGGGTAAGGTGATCAGAAGACCGAGCACCAGATGAACCAGAAACATGTATTGATAAAAGTAGTTTTGATAAACGCGATCGCTGAGCCACTCGACGAAAGTCATGCCGGCCAGGTAGAGCGAGTTCATCACCAGAAGGGCGAAGAGTCCGAAGACCACAAACAGCAGCTTGCGCAGCCGTGGTCCGACCGCTTCTACATACCGAATCCGGTTCTTGGAAACGGTGACCGGCTCGTTCTGTGGCTCGCTCGTCATTCTACACTTGAGCAAAGGGTATCGGCGACGACAAACGCCCCTGGCAACCATCCACGGCGGATTCTCTCGGCGGCCCGCGGATGTCTGACAATAGGCCCATAGAAACGTGACGCACCGCATTGACACGCTTGCGTCTCTCAAGCAACGCGGGGCCGGCCCGGTCCTACCGTTTGACCGAAGGGTACCGTAGCAGACTCGAGCCCAAATGTCACCAGCGGCGTTGGATTGAGGTTGCTTCTTGAACGAACTCGGACCGTGTTGCCAACGAGCTGATTCTTATCTTCGGAACGCGACTTCTGCGCGTTTATCGGACAACGTGCACGCGATGGGTGAATGGTATCCGGTTGCAGCCGCTCCCGGGGCGACGTAAGAGTCCGCGACGCGCGTCCAACCGAACAGACCGGCTTCGGGGACTGCGGGGTATAAGATCGGACCGGCATGGTCGGCGGAGCTTTCGCCGGCCGGCTCGTTACGCAATCGTTGCACGAACCCGCTTGTCCATATGACGGGTGCGCCGGACGATTATCCGTTGGGTCGGGATTCGCCTGATCCACTCGCGCCACTGGAGTTTCATGCCGGATGCAAACTCGAACGCAACGAGAACGCGTGACCTGGGGAATGTGTGCAGCGCTCGTCAGTCTTTGTGTCGCCGGGTGTGCCAGTCCCTTACGCCGGAATTGGCAAGCCTACCGCCAGGCCAAGAAAGCGGGTGACTACGAAACGGCAGCCTTGTGTCTGCACAAGGACGCACGCATCTGGCACGGTAAGAAAGAAGGTGAGGGCGCGCCCCTGCGTCCGCGCGGTGGTCCCTACAAGGATTGGGACAAGGAATTCTGTGCAAAAAGTTCGCGCGAGGATGTCCGCATAGAGGGGCGAACGCTGACCTATATCTCTACTGAGAACAACGATTTCTATCGATTGATCGATGGCACGCCGACCAGAGCGCGTATCACGTATTATTTTGACGACAACGATAAAATCACCGGAATGCTCTACGCACCGCTGACGCCGCGCCACCTGCGGCCACCGGACCGCTACGACGAATTCGAGGCGTGGGCCAACGGTAAATACCCAGGCCTTCTCGATTCCGCGGAAATGAAAATCCCCAACAACCCGAAACGCTGGCGGCAACTTCTCGTCGAGTGGCGCCGGGACGTGGGTCTGCCGGCGATTGAGTAGACATTCGTCGGCGTGGCTGATCGATTTGTCAGCCGACATCCAGTCTATTCGCCTCGAAATCCCTTCAATCGCCGAAACGAGCGCTTCCTTACGGATTTTGCACGAGTTTGTAAGGATGCATGCAAATGCTGCGACTTACATGTAGGCTGGGATTCCGTGTGGGTCTCAACAATGCTCGGTTTCTAAGGGTACTGGCGGCTCGCCCGTACCGCAGGCATCCCTGCCTGCATCACCGGGTGCCGCTGGCTGCTTGTCCCAAATCGGGTGCCACTGGCGGCTTGTCCGCCAGTGCGTGACTCGGTTGACGCCTTGTTTCATCGGACCTGCGCAGGAAAGAGATTCGTATGACGTGGCTGCTGCTGATCGCCGTCTTCTGGCTCGCCTGGGCTAACGGCGCCAACGACAACTTCAAGGGTGTGGCCACACTCTACGGCAGCCGCACGCTGGACTATCGCTCGGCGCTGCGACTGGCTACCGTGACGACTCTCGTCGGCAGTTTGCTTTCTATCGTTTTGGCCGGCGGATTGATCAAGGCGTTTTCCGGCAAGGGGCTGGTACCGGACGAGTTGCTACATGATCCGTCGCTTCTCCTCGCTGTGGGAGCGGGTGCGGCCGTCACCGTGCTACTGGCCACACGCCTCGGCATGCCCACGTCGACCACGCACGCGCTGACTGGCTCTCTCGCCGGTGTCGCCCTTGTGATCGGTCACGGACAAGCCGACTTCGCGAGACTATGGGACGCTTTCTTCAAGCCGTTGATGATCAGCCCCTTTCTGTCGATCGGAGGCGCCGCGTTACTCTACCTGCTCTTTCGCCGCGTGCGATTGGCGATGAAGGTCGATCGTGAGACGTGCGTGTGCGTAGGAAGAGAGGTGGTCGGCAGCGTCCCCTACGGATCTGACCCACAGACCTTTACCGCCGCCGCATCGCTGGCGGTACCGAGCGTCACCGTCGGTGAGGACGCCGAGTGTATGACGCGCTACGGTGGACGTGTGGCAGGTGTCTCAGCTCAATCGCTCGTCAACGGTACACACCTGCTGAGTGGTGCCGCAGTCTGCTTCGCACGGGCGGTGAACGATACGCCCAAGATCGCAGCCCTTTTGCTCGCCACGGGGGCGTCCGCCGTTGGTTGGAAGCTGGGACTTGTGGCGCTGGCCATGTCCGTGGCGGGACTGATACAGGCGCGGCGCGTGGCCGAGACCATGAGCCGCAAAATCACTGATCTCAATCCCGGGCAGGGGCTGACCGCCAATCTCGTCACGGCATTCCTCGTGCTCGGTGCATCGCGCCTTGGCGTACCGGTATCGACCACGCATGTCTCCTGCGGTGCGATTTTCGGCATCGGTGCAGCGAGCCGGTCGCTGCAGTGGAAAACGCTGGCACAAATTGCGGTGACTTGGCTGACGACGATACCGATGGGCACTGCAATCGGCGCCGCCCTCTATTATTGGCTTCAGAGGTGACGTTCATCAAATGCCCGGCGTCCGGACACATCCTCCCTCATAAGCCCGATACACCGGAACGCATGCGGCGCATTGAAGGTTTCCTGCGGCGAGTACATGCCCCCAACGACCTTCATGACGCGGAAGGCAAGTGGTAATAGGCGTGCAATATTCTGTATGGCCCTGGAGCTACGGAAGACACGTCAGGGAGAGACTCTGAAAGTGACGGCGATCCGAAGAGACTATGCGATTCTGCTGCAGCCCCACTACAATTATGTACGAGATCACATCGGTCAGGTCGCAGCCAATCTGTTTCTTCCGTTCGAATTCAGTTCGCGCGAGATCGAATATTTCTTCCGGGATGTTAATCACTGAAACTCTATGTTCCGTGAGCCAACTATGAAGGAAGTAGACAGCCAGCTCGGACGCCCGCTCGCCCTCGGGACCTCGAAACTGTTGAGGTTTTGACTTGACCAGCCGCCTAACAGTCTCAGCAACAACGTAGGATGACGTGACAAGGCGACCTTCGACAACACTCTCAAAGAACTTGCTGAACTGTTCGTCTTCAGGATTCAGGCACTCCAGGATTGCACCGGTATCTACATAAAAGACCTTCCGCCCGAGACTGCGCATTAGAGCATGCCAATAATCGCCTTGCTTCACCACGAACTCGCACCTCGCAATCTACGGCTCTTGGCCGGCAGGTTTGCACACCTCGATGTCAGCTTGGTCGACGATCGCTACCCACCAACTTTTCGATTGCTCGCCGCTCCTCCCTGCCTAGCCCATACGCCTCGAATACAAGTGAGTCCACTTCACTGAGCAATACAGCTGTGTCAGACGTATCAATCAAGGCGTCGTAGAAGAGCCCTTCCTCCGCCTCCCGCCACTTTGCTACGATTGCCGCTTCTAGTTCGCGTACAACTGTGGCGACTCTTGACGCGGCAACCCCATCAAAATTAGGGAATGGTAAATCTCTCAGAATGGACTGGACAATCTTGCGTTTTCGGCAATGTGCGTCAAACCATGCGTTGGCTACTGGACTATTGAGGACTGCGACGATCTGCTCGAACGAGACCCCGGCATCCCGTTTGGGGATCACGCCGTGGAAATTATCGGAGAAGAAAAGACCTTCAGGCGCCGTAGCGGCTACGATCCGCCAGGTGGAACCGGGATTTCGGTTTGAATTTATCAATACCTTTGCTGCGTCAAATATAGCCCTGTCGCACCGTCGGCGAAGGTGATCGCCGTAACGCAACCACCGTGTCTTGCGTAGTCCACTGGTCGACAAGAGTGCGAAGGGCCGCATGACGTTCAGGCGATCAACGAAGGGTACATCGCCTGGCCTTTTTTTGTCGGCAACGCTTCTGACATCGTCTTTGTGTAGCTGCAGGCCACTCCGAATATCCGCCACGTCACCCAAACGCCGGGACCCTGCTCGAAGTGTTCTCCATGTATTCGACAACGGTGATACCGTATATCTGTTGGCAGAGTCCTCGATCCAATCCGTCGTGTCGACTGAATAAGTTCGCGTGAATATGCCATTTGACCTGAATGCCGAAAGATCGCGATTTCTTAGTTCACGTACTGTTACGATGGCGGGGTGCTCCCGATTGTCCTTCCCGGTCGATCGCTTCCGTAGAAGCAACACGGTGCTGTCGGCGTTCGAGTCAAAAACGCCTCCCGGAAACGTTGATAATTCGAGTATGTCGCAGTTTTGGAGAACAGCAGCACGTGCCTCTGCTCCAGTCCGGGAGTCAAGCATACTTTGTGGTAGCACAATTCCGATCAGCCCCTCTGCGGCAGTCACATCTATCAGGCGGACGAGAGTGTCCGCGGCAAATTCGCGCCGTACTCCGCACTCCTTTACTTCCCTAAACGGAGGGTTCGTGACAACTATCGTCGGCCGGCGCCCGATAGCGGCTACAGTGATTCTTGAAACGTCACCCTCAGCAATTTTCCAGCCGTTCCGATTATGGACGTCGGCGAGGACAAGCGAAAGGCTCGCAACTTCAATGGCGAAGTCATCGATGTCCCGTCCGACAATTCGGGTACGAAGGTACTGGTGGCGCTGCGGCGCCGTTCTTGAATCCGGGAGTAAGGCTCCCAGCCGTTCAAACCCGGCCAGCAAGAACGAGCCTGAGCCACAGCACGGATCGAGCAACAACCGCTCTTGCTCCGGAATGCTCTCGATTGGCAGGTGCTTAAGAATGTAATCTGTGATAGAGCGTGGCGTATAGTAAATGCCTCTTTCTTTTCGGAACTTGGCCGACACCAGCGCGTTTTCGTATGCGTGACCGAGCATCTCCGTCGTCAGGCTGGCGAAGGCAAACTGCCCGCGCAGACTTGAATAGACGTCTTGGATCAACGATTTCGACAAGTACTGTGAATCGACGACAGCTGGGTCGATGTTCTGGGAAAACCGCAAGTGCGCCAACTTCAGGGACTCGATCGGGCTCTTTGCCGTATCGATGACGCCAATATCCTCCAAAACCCTGCAGGCAAACAGATTGAAGACCAAACGTAGGATGGACTTTTGTGCCGCCGGCCTCCCCGCGTGTCCTTTAGGTAGCCTTTTCAGGGCGTCGGCAAGGAGGGATTCCAGTCGCTTCGTCAAGGCATCCCCAGCAACACGTTCCGCCCAACTAACCAGTTCTGGATCGACGAAATCCAGTTGAATATCGCCCCGCTTAGCTCGCAATATGCTGTCGGGCGATAGGTCCGCCAAACGACTGCGAAATGACCTTGCCCATGAGTCGCGCGGCGCTTCCTCGACTGGTCGTGGCTGTTTGCCCTTTGCAATCGACCATAGTTGAACGGACGATTCCGCACCCACGATCGCGAACGGAGCCGTGAGAAATCGCAGCTTGGAATACGTATCAGCTTCGCTCGTTCGTGATTCACATTCGACCACACTGAGACATGCGGTTCGCATCGTATGTGGCGTGCCGCCAAATGCGACGAGGTCGGCCCGGGAATTGACGAGGCTGCCGTCATCCGAGCGCGATGTGTAAACGTAATCGGGAACTAAGTGGTCTGGATCATAGCCGACGTCCGCAAGGAATGGGCGCGCCTGACTAGCAAGGCTTGTACTCATGGCCGTCCCTTTCGCCTTGGCTGCTTGGCGGACCGCTCGACCTTGCGCTTTCGCTCGGCAATGTACTTCTCGATTTCCGCGACATGCCGTTGGCTGTACCACCTCCAGCCACGCCAGTCACGATCGGCAGGGGAGATTATCCCCTTCGCCTCCCAAGATCGCAACGTGTTTTCCGCGATGCCAAAACGATCCAGGAGGACTTTCTTGGTAAAACGATTGTCACTCGCCATAATCGCGCCTACGATAATTGATGTGTTTAATGCATTAGCCATCATAGCCACACTTCGCCCTGAGGCAAGGGCCCTCTTCCTTGCCCTGCAGGAGCGCGTTCTTCGATCACCGTGAGGTAGCGAAAATCCTGGTCGTCGCGGTCTTTCCATTCCCGAGCGGCAGATGAATCCCAGCGCGCCGACATCTGAGCACTGATCACTCACGGCATACTGCCCCGCCGATCACCCGCGAAGTTATCGTCCGCGGCGTCCGTGTGCGCCAGGGACAAGGACAAGACCGTGGCAGTGAACAAAAAAAATGTACGAAACGAACCCATATGAAAGTCTCACTTCAACGCCCACGTCCGCTCTCGCGGCGGTCAACGCAACCCAGCTCCCTCCAGGCGCCGGCTGGTGTCGAACAACCTTTGACCGTCCATTTACCGCTCGTACCGAACACGACTATTGTGGTTCTGAATCGCCCGGTGAAATCCGCCGAACTGAAACCGTAGAAATGTCTCAGGCCCCACCGTAACCGATCGACGGCAAAGACGCTGATGGATGCCAACTGGAAGAGGAAGGCGAGTACGAAGCGAGCCGTGGCCACGGGGGCAAGAACATCGACCAAGGCGGCGAAGCCCCACAACGCGGCCACCACTGCCAGGGTTTGCAGCAGGGCGCCGAAGGGGCGCAGCGCCGAGGAATCCGACTGACGACCTGCCGATGGGCGCTGTGATCGGCGCTGATGAGTATCTTTTGGGCTCGGACAATGGGCCGCAGCCGACAAGTAAGATCATCGGATAATGGTCGCCGGTCGCAGCCGGTGAGCCCAAAAACAGGGATTCGGGTGTCGAGAATAGGTCGGTAGAGGTCTACGTACTATTGAGAGGGTCTCGGCATAGACCGGTAATATGACGGGTCGGCGCGCGATACGCCCATGTATCGCTCTTCTTCATAGCGAAGTTGAACTGTGGGCGGTATTCGGGTTACCCTACGCGGTGCCGGATCAAACTCGTTCGGGCGTGGCCGGATCTGTCATCCGCTTGTTTTGCCGATAAGGAGCATCCCCCGTGGGCTCGCGCAGCCGCATTATTCTGAAACTCGGCATCATGCTCGTCGTGCTGGGCGTCGGAACCGTGTGGGTTCGGCCAACGAACCATGGCACACAAGTGGTCGACGTTCGATTTGCCGAACGTGCCGAAGCGTCCGGGTGCCGCAACGTCCACACCAAGGTGCATCTGAGCGAGGTCTTCGAGAACATTATGCCCTGGCTGTCCTCGGTCGGAGCGGCCGCGGCGGCCGGCGACTACGATAACGACGGCTACGCCGATCTGTACGTCATCAACTCCGGGCGCGGCGATCACAATGTCTTGTACCGGAATCTGGGAAACGGGACCTTCGAGGATGTGACCGATCTCACCGGTGTCGCTTGCGGGAACACAACCGGGGCGTCCATGCACGCCGTGTGGGGCGACATCGACAACGATGGACATCTCGACTTATACGTCGCGAAATGGGCCGAGCCGAATCAGCTCTTCCATAACAATGGTGACGGCACCTTCGCCGACATCAGCGCGGCATCGGGAACGGACTACTGGGGCTACGCCAACGGTGCGACCTTTCTGGACTACGACCGGGATGGGTGGCTCGATCTTCTGGTCGGCAACTACTTCGCCGAGTCGGTGCTCGACCCGGAAAGCGGGCGGCGTGTCCGCAACGACCTTTGGAACCCCGTGACCACGCGCGTCATGCACGAGACGTTCACGCACGCGGACAACGGCGGGCGCAACGTGCTGTACCGAAACAAGGGCGATGGCACGTTCGAGGACGTGACCGCCGCGGTCGGTTTGACATTCACCGGCTGGACGCTGGCGGTCGGATCGGGCGACTTGAACAACGACGGCTGGCCGGACCTGTACCTGGCCAACGACTTCGGTCCGGACGAGTTCTATCTCAACACCGGTGCTACCGAAAACACGCCGCGGTTTCGCCTGGTCATCGATCCGAACGGACACCCCGGCATCGGCGCCGACTGGTGGAAGGGCATGAACGTCGATATGGGTGACGTCAACAATGACGGCTACCTGGACATCTACGTCACCAACATCCTCGAGAAACGTTACAAGACTGACGAAGGCAACATGCTGTGGCTCAACTGCGTCGATCCGAAGTGTCCGGGTGGGCGCGGGTTCAAGAATGTAGCGCAAACGAGCGGCTCGTTCGACGGCGGCTGGGGCTGGGGCGGGAAGTTCGCAGACTTCAACAACGACGGCCTGCTCGATATCTACACGGTCAACGGCTTCGTGACCGGTAGCCCGGACCGCAACTACTGGTACCAGATTCAGGAGATGGTCACGCAGACGAAAAACCAGACCGCAGATGCGCGTGACTGGCCGGTCATGGAGGATCGCGATCTTTCGGGCCGGGAGCGAGGACGTCTTTTCGTACAAGTGAAGGCGTCACACAACACATCTGAAAAAGCCATGCCGACGTTCACCGAGGCGGCCGAAGTCGCTGGGATTGTTGATCGCTACAACGGTCGCGGGATCGCTCTGGCAGATTTCAATCTGGACGGGTGGATGGATATGTTCGTGGCCAATCAAGGCGCGCCTGCCAGCTACTACGTAAATGTATCCGGAGGCGGGTCGGCGGACAGTGCGAATAGCACCTCGCCTGCTTACCTCCGGCTGAAGCTCAAGGGCCGACCGGATGCCCCGGTGGTTCTCGGACATCGGAGCTTCGCCAGCACGGCTGATGCCGTGGGCGCCCGCGTCACCGTCGAGACGGATGACGGCATGCAGATCCGGGAAGTCCAGGGTGGCATGGGCTTCGCGTCGCAATCGGAGCACGCGGTACACTTCGGCGTACCTGACTCCGAAAAGCTGCGGCGCATCACGATTCGCTGGCCCAGCGGGCGACAGCGGATTGTCGACGGCGACGCCGCCCGCGCGATGTTGAACCACACCTGCGTCGTAGAAGAAGCGGTGGATGAGTTGGCACGACGATGACAACAGAAGAGTTGACAACGCAATCCACTCGACCGCGATCGCCACAACGCGCGTGGCTTTGGCCGGCGGTGATTGCGCTCTTCGTACTCACGTCCGCCTTTGCGTGGTCCCGAGTGGGAATGCTGGATCTGCCGTCGCCCGCGCGCGGACTATCACTCCAGGACACCGGACTTGCGGACCTCGAACAGCTCAAGGCCATCGATGACTTTCTACGCGGCAACGAAAAGGCAGAGTCGCTGGAGAGTGCCGGCGTGTTCGATGATACCATCGCCGGCGCCCGTCTCGTGCGCGAGGGACTCGTTTCTCTCAAGGACGGGGAGGCAGAAAACGGGTTAGAAAAGATTCGTGCCGGCGTGCGGCGGGCGCCGGCAAATCTCGCGCTGGGCAACGCCTATCGCATGGCGGTGTTCCAGCTACAGCGCGAGTATCTTCAGCAGTCGCATGCACACGCGGTGCTGACGCCGACATTTCCGGCCTATCTCGACAACGAACCCATGGCGTTTTTCGAATCGGTGCTGCGTGAGCGAAACGTACGGGAAATTCGGCTTCACCTGGCACTCGCCTGGGTCGATCGCATGCTGCTGTTCCCGGCGCTGGAAATCAAGGCACCTTCGAGTGTGGAGGCCGTGAGCATCCTGACCTCGCTACTGGAGGATGGAAACGCCGGCTATGTGCCTGCCCTGTTTGCGCGGGGCTTGAACCATCTTCATCGGCCGGCCCGCCTCGTCTGGCCCGAATCGCGGTCCACGCCACTTGACGCGGCGGCGCGAGATATCGGCATGTGCGTCGCCATCGGGCGAAAGTTCGGCGCCAGCTCGTCCCGCTTGCAAGCGAATCTGGCAATAGCGCTAGGCGACGCCTATGTGAAGGCCGGCCGGCTTGGCGTGGCGCGGTCATGGTGGCAGATCGCCCAAAACCTGACGGACGATCCCGGCACGCTGGACGCGGTGCGTCGGCGTTACGGCTGGCACGATCGTGACATACTAGATCAATTGGAAAGCGAACTCGACCGGTCCCGCTCGGCACTGGACACGCCGATGACGGACCTGGCCATGATGTGGAATTGACGATGGCGGATATTCCGGTCTCACAGACGCAGACGAGTGAGCGGCAACCGAAGTTGTTGTCCGACGCGCGATTGCGCGTCGTGATTCCGACGCTGAAAGACCCGCGCATCATGGTGGCCGCGGCACAAACACTTTGGGTCGTCCTCGGGCAGACGACATACTATTTCAATCGCGACCCGGTGCAGCTTACGGCCGCCATCGGCACCGCCCTGGTACTTGATTTTGTGCTGATGCTCGTCGTGCTGCGGCAGATTACGTTGCCGCTCAGTGCGTACCTGACAGGGCTTAGCATCGGCATCCTGCTGGAGAGCTATGACTGGCGTATCTTCGTGGTGGCGTCGGTGTGGGGTATTCTATCGAAGTACCTCGTGCGTGACAGCAAACGCCATTTCTTCAACCCGTCCAACTTTGGGCTGGTGGTTGCACTGCTTCTTTGCCCGCAGATTGCGACCATTGCGCCCGGTTCGCAGTGGGGTGCGGATTATCGTGTCGCTGTGGTCATCATCGTGCTCGGTCTGTTGATGATGAAACGCCTGAATCGACTTCACCTCGCCGTGGCGTGGCTCGCCGGCTACGTGATGATGGCGTGTGTGCGCATGGCACTCGGGCAAGGCGGGATGGTCTTCGCGCTCGGGCCCATGACCGGAGCCGAATTCGCGTTGTTCACGTTCGTCATGCTGCCCGACCCGAAGGCCTCCCCGCCGACGCGACGTGCACGGATCCACTGGGGGCTTTCCATCGCCGTGCTCGACGGGGTCATGCGCTATTTCGAGATACGCTACTCGATGTTCTTCTCGCTGTTTATCCATTGCGCGATGCTGCCGGTGGTCCATTGGATCACGGCGCGACAGGGCTTCGAAGAAGGAAGCTACTGGCGCCTCTGGGGCGTCCCGATCGGTCGCTCGACGGGCAAATGATGGCTGTTGGACCAACGGTCAATGGATCGTCGTCCGTAGTGGTGCTACCCCAACCATGCGTACAGAGACCCAAGCCGCGCGGGTGCCCCATCCTTCGCAACAGCGAAGGGTGGGGGACGGAAGGTCTACTTACCATGCAATCGTCCCCCACCCATTGCTTCGCAATGAATGGGGCACCCGGCGACATTCGAGACTCGGCCGCCCACGACAACCCCCCTTCGTCGCTCCGTCGCTTCGTCGCTTCGTCGCTTCCTCTCCCACTTTGTCTCCAACCCAGTCGCCGCCTACAATGCGAACTCATGAATGCGAAGCGTGAAAAAGTCGTGGTGGCCATGAGCGGGGGCGTCGATTCCAGCGTCGCAGCCTGCCTCTTGCAGGAGCAGGGGTACGAGGTGCTCGGGCTGTTCATGCGCGTGGGCGTCGAAGAGCCGGTGGCGACTTGCCGCCCGGAGGAAACCGCACCGACCCGATCCCACCAGGGCTGCTGCAGCGCGAGCGACGCCGCCGACGCCCGTTTCGTCGCCGGCATGCTGGGCGTGCCGTTTTACGCGCTGAATTTCCAGAGTGATTTCGACGAACTGATCGACTATTTCGCCGACGAGTACGTCGCCGGTCGCACGCCCAACCCCTGCGTGGTTTGCAACACGACGTTGAAGTTCGGCAAGATCGTCGACTACGCCAACGCCGTCGGGGCGAAATACATCGCCACCGGGCACTACGCCAGGATCGTGCGCCACAACGGCCGCCCCGCGTTGGCACGGGGCCGCGACCTCGACAAGGACCAGTCCTATGTGCTCTTCGGGCTCGATCGCAAGGTGCTTGATCGCGTGCTCTTTCCCGTCGGCGAACTGACCAAGCAGGAGGTACGGCAGATCGCCTCTCGGCTCGACCTGCCCAACCGCGACAAGCCCGATTCCGTCGAGATTTGCTTCGTGCCCGATCGCGATTACGCGCGGGTAGTGAAGGAGCGCCGACCGGAGGCCTTCCAGGAGGGTGAGGTGATCGATGAAGAGGGACAGGTGGTCGGCACGCACAAGGGCATCCCTCATTATACGGTGGGCCAGCGGCGCGGGCTCGGCATTGCAGCCGGCAAGCCAATCTACGTGACATCGCTCAACGTGGACGCCAACACGGTCACGGTGGGCGAAGGCGACGCGTTGCTCCGTGACACCCTGGAGGCGGACGGCGTCAATTTCCTGGTGGATCGCCCCATCGCCCCGTTCCGCGCCGGCGTGAAGATCCGCTACCTGCACCAGGCAGCACAAGCCACGGTGTATCCGATGGATAGGGATGAAAACACGGAGTCCCGCAGCACAGACAACACAGCGCCGGGCACCGGCGAGCTGCGCGTACGCGTCGAGTTCGACGAATCTCAACGCGCGATCACTCCCGGCCAGGCGGTAGTATTTTACGACGACGACACGGTGATCGGCGGTGGGTGGATCAAGGAGGGCTACGAAGGCGTGGAATCCCGCCCCACCATAGCTCATAATCCCCATGCGCCGTGAATTCTTTGCAGAGCATGCGTATGATTGGGTAAACGGTTATACGCGGTTTTGCCAAAACATGGTTCGCCCGCGGCGCGCTCAGCACGGGAGACAAGTGATGCATCGGGAGTATCTGTCATCCGGACTCCTCGGCCTGGTCATGAAATCGGCTTGGGTGGTAGGCTGGAGTATGGCGGTGCCGGTAGTCGCCCAAGGCGAATCCGGCTCCTGGAAGGCAGCGCTAAAATCCACTGTGGCCGAAGCCAATCGCCTCATCGTGGCACCATCGGGGTCTTTGGTGGAGGCTCGTAAGATAACGCCGCACCTTGTTTTTGAACTCGGCGGGAATGAGAAAGTCGAGGATTTTATCGACGTTGTTCAAGTGAATGACGCGCTTGGCTTGGAATGCAAGTGTTACGGGCGATGGGCCTTTCATTTCTACAGGAACAAGGAACTTCTAGCGACCATCGGTTACGCCCATTTTGACCGCCTCAAGTGGAAAAACAGCAAGTGGAAAGGCGATGCACTTCTTACCGAAGAGAGTCGAGTCGAGATTCCCCTCTGGTTCAAGAAGAACGATTTTCCGAATCTGTACGAAGCTCGAGAGGCCGAGTTTGAAAAGAACCGTATGGGCAAGGCTGAGAACGAGTTGTTCGAGGGCCTCCTTCGCGAGGCTCGCGATGGCGATCCGGTGTCGCTGGCCGTTGCCGTTTGCAAAGCGCTTTCAGTCAGCCGTTCTACTATGAACTCACCACAGTACAAGGAGCGGCGGGCACTCGCCAAGCTGAATCAAGTGTCGAGCGATGAATTTCTCTTGGCCATGAAGCAGCTAAGGAACAGCCCCGAGTACTTGGTGGGCGCGGCCGGCATATTCTTTCAGAGGTCTCGTGCCCGGCCCAAACACCTTGATGGCGTCCGAGACAATATGCCGCCAGACATGAGGCTCGAATGGACGCTGCGACTTTCCGAGGCGGTACTGACGCACGGGCATGATGACGATAAGCCGTGGATCCTGCGACACTTGGCAAGATACGATGAACCTGCGGTCGTCAGGATGCTCCACCTCATTGCCGCCGGAGAAATAGGCCGAGAGCGAGATCGCCCTCGTGAGGCTTTGCGAGAGCCGAGCAATCAAGTAGGCGCTCTCTTGGCGCTCGCCCTACTAAACGATGAGACAATCCATCTCGAAGTAGAGCAACGCCTCAAGAAAGCTGATCACAAGCAGGACGTCGCCGCATTGGAGCTTTGCTTGGCCCTGCTCGGGGACCCATCCTTCATAAAGAACGAGCACTTCTCGTTCGGCTCATACAGCATAGGGCTTGCAGGCCTGACAGCCATCGAGCGATTCAATGGTGAGTACGGAATGGACGTATTGGTCGAGTCGGGGTTCAGTCATCCCTGGATGTATGTCAAGGACCAGGCCGTCGTGACATTTGACAAACTGACTGGCACAGAATTCGCTGACGTTTCACGAGACGCCTATGATTGGCAGCAGGCCAGGGCATGGTGGGACAGTCACGGGGAAGAATTCAAACAAAGGCATCGCGCCGAATCTACAGATGCCGCGTCAGAGAAGCCTTGAAAACACAAAACCGGCACGGATAATAAGACCGGGCGATGTTCATCTACGGGCGGAACAGCTACCCTCCCTGCAAGCTGAACATAGACAACTGCAAACTGACGACTCCGTACGAAAAGGACGCCCCATGCTCGACACGCTCAAGAAACTGCTCGCGAATCAGTACGAAGCCGCCCTTTGCACACTGAACACCTGTATCGAAAAATGCCCGGACTCCCACTGGGACATGCGGATCGGCATCTATCCGTTTTCGCAGGTCGCGTTTCACACATTGTTCTTTGCGGACTATTACCTCGAGCCCAACGAAACATCCTTTCGCGACCAGGCGTTTCATCGCGAGAATGCAGAGTTCTTCGGCGATTACGAACAACTCGAGTGGCGCGAGCCGGTCTGCGTGTACGATAGACCCTCGCTTCAGAAATACGTGCAGCACGTACGTCACAAGGCCGTGCAAACAATCGCATCGGAAACAGCCGACTCCCTCAGCGCCAAGGCCGACTTCGAACGGCGAGACTTCTCTCGCGCCGAGCTGCACGTATACTCGACACGCCATCTTCAGCACCACGCCGCCCAGTTGATCCTGCGCCTACGCATCGAATCGGACGTAGACATCCCCTGGTTCGGCTCCGGCTGGAAAGAGGTGTAAGGCGCAGCAAGTTCTCAGTCTTCAGTTGTCAGTTCTCAGTGGGACCTGGCATCCACGTCCGCTGGCTATCAGCCATTGACCGTCCGGGCCGATACAAATCACATGGAATTCTGGAAATCTGATTTGACCGGGCGGATTTCGCGCGATATACTGTATTACTGCGCTAGTACAGTGATCCGGAACCCGGAGCCGCAGAAATGCCTCTCGATCTCCACAGCCACGTGCCCATTTACGAGCAGATTATCGAGCACATTTGCACGCTGGTCGCCGCGGGGGTCTACCGGCCGGGTGAGCCTCTACCCTCTGTGCGAAACCTTGCTGCGAATCTCGTCGTCAACCCCAATACCGTGCAGCGTGCCTATCTGGAACTCGAGCGGTCGAACCTGGTTCGAAAACGAAGGGGACTCGGGGTGTTCGTGGCGGAAAACGGCGCCGCATCCGCGCAAGAACAAACGGAATCCGCCATGTATGGGCGATTCGCCGACGGAATAAAACTCGGGCGGGCGACGTCGCTGGGCGTTCAGCGCATACGAGCCGTGTTCGGCAAGGCCTTGAACGACGTCAAAGATGCGGCGGCCGACGAGGTCGGCCCCGAACCGCAAAGTGATTCGTAGAGTCGAGAGGTGCGTTATGACACAATCGACGGATACACCCGCCGCCATCAAGATCGACGGTTTGTGCAAGAGCTACGGCCGCAAGCGAGTGATACGCGATTTCTCACTCGAACTCGCCGAAGGCGAAGTGCTCGGCTTCCTGGGCCCCAACGGCGCCGGCAAGACCACGACGATCAAGGCACTGATGGGACTCATCCGACGGGATGGCGGAGGCATCAACGTCCTCGGCTACGACCCCGCGGTGGACGGTGTCAACGTCAAGTCGCGCGTCGGCTATGTTCCCGAGCAGCACTTTATCCATGGCTGGATGCGGGTATCCCAGGCCGTCTCCTTCTGCCGGGCGTTTTATCCGACGTGGAACGACAAGCTTTGTGACGAACTGATCGAACGCTTCCGGCTTGACCCTTCGCAGCGCGTGCGGCGTCTGTCCAAAGGGACGGTCGTCAAACTCTCGCTGCTTCTCGCGATGTCACACGAACCGCAGGTCCTCATTCTCGACGAACCAATGGCCGGTCTAGACCCGGTCATGCGCGACGAAGTGCTCGACGGCGTGTTGCGGACGATTTCGGATCGCGGCCGGACGATCCTGTTCTCCAGCCACACGCTCAGCGACGTGCAGCGGATGGCCGACTCGATCGCCATGATCGACGAAGGCGAACTTCTCGTGAAGGCGAGTGTGAATGACCTGCTCGGTCGTACGAAGCGCATCCGGGCGGTCCTGTCGGACGGCAGCGAACCGCGCAAGCTACCCGAGGGCGTGGTATGGCAGCGAGTGGACAAGCGGGAGTGGCTGGTGACGGTGAATGAGTTCTCCGCGGATGTCGTGGAATGCATGAAGACGGGCAACCAACTGGCGCACATCGAGGTCGTCGACCTGGGTATCGAGGACATTTTCAAGGACTACATTCGCGGAAGGAGGGCGGCGTTATGATGCTGAAAGCGTTGCTATGGAAGGATTTTCGTCAGCACGGAAAGTTCCTCGCAGCGTGCGGCGTGCTGTTCCTTATTCCCTATGTTGTCGCGGCGATGGCTTTGATCGTAAATCGCCTGAGCGAGCAGCCCGTACAAGAATGGATCAGATTCTTCAGCTTCGCGAGTATGACCAACGCTATGCTTGCCACCGTGTTGATCTCGTTCATTGCGGGTAATGCCATCGCTGGTGAACGTTCCGACCGATCGGCCGAATTCACCGCCTACCTCCCTATCGACCGCAAGACCGCTGTTCTCAGCAAGGCTATCACGGCACTTGGGATTTGCGTGGTACTGCTGGCCGTCATGTCGTTCATCGCCTGGATCTTGACACCGTCCGAGGGGCCCGGATCGCCGGACATGTCGCAGGACGAGACCTGTCTTTTCCTTTCGGCCGCGATACCGATGTTCGGAGTGGCGTGGTTCATTTCGTCGTTCGTACGGACGCCTACGATAGCTGCGGCCATGGGTATTGCATTCCCGGCTTGCCTCGGCATGACTTGCGGGTTTCTCAGTGAAGTCGAATCCATGAGGAACACGGATATGGGTACGGTGTTCATGGTCGTCAGCCTCGCCGTTGGTCTGTCATGTTTCGCCGCCGGCGTGGTGCACTACCTCCGCCGCGTAGAGCCGTGATACGCTCGGCTCATCGACGTCGCCTGCGCGCTCCTATCTCAATCCTACAAAAAAACACACGCAAGACCTTCCTCCGGCATATAATTCGATGCTTCGAATCAGAGAACGGTGGTATACTTGTCATGGCGTTAACCCACTCCCCCCACCGGAGACATATCATGCGAACCGCGCACACACGAATCAGGCTATTGGCCCTCGCTGCCGTCGTTGCCTTCGCCATTCCACGTCCAAGCATGGCTGACGTGTCGATACGACTGGATGGCGTACCCGAAACCCTTTCTTTCCCCATCCGTGAAGGACAGAACGAAATTCTGACCGCCACCATCAAGGGCGGACAAATCAAGTCCGCATGGCTTGCCGTCGACGGCGCGGAGCCGACGTTGCCCCGTATCACGCTGGCCAAGACCGACGAGAACGAGTATGCCGTCAATCTGGCATCGCCGCCGGTCTTCGAGTTGCTCAAGCCGCACGGGAGGGCCGGTCAGCTCTACGTGATGGCCGAAGCCGCGGACGGTGTCACCGCCAAGAGCATCGCGGTGCGCTACACGTTACATGCGGTGCCGCGCCGTCTGGACTTCCCGTTCGACAAGGCACAAATGACCATTTTTCAGCGACAGAGCAGGCGAATCCCGGGTTCGGACGGCGACCTGACCATATTCCTCGGGGACATCACGGCCGGCCGCGTGCCGGTGACCATTCGCGGTCCGCTATGGGAGACGATTGTCGATACAGAATCCATGCGTGAGGGCGACGTGCTCATCCTCCCGCTCGCAGACAAAGAATACGTGCTGCGGCTCGACACGCTGATCAACGTGATGATCGGCCGCGACTACGCCGTCTTTTCTCTCGGGGCCAAGGACACATGGAAGGCACAAAACGTCAACGACGTGCTGAATCTGATTGCCCATTCCGGTGCCACGTTCGTTCGCGACGATCAGGAGATGCCGGGAGATGTATTCGCCGAGTTCCTTCGCCGGAAGTACGAAAGCTATGGCACAAAGAACGTCTCGCTGAGTCATTTCATCGACAAGATCGCCAGCGAGTCCTCCACAACGGGAAAACCGTACGGCGTCAAGCTGCCGGACGGCAGGACGCTCTCGACACGAGCATGGCTTCTCGACCAGGTGGATCGGACCGCGGAGAAGAAGAACGGCGTGCCGCCCGCCAGGCTCGAGTGCCAGATGAACGCCGAGGCGTTCAACCGGTTTCTCGACACGGTCGAGGGCTCGGGTGCGATCTTCATGTGCGAAGGAAGGGACCTGCTGTCCGCAGCGAACTTCGCGAGTTTTCTCCACCTCCCGCTCGCCAGGCCTCTGGCCAGGAACCTCTGCATAGACGATTTCCTGGAGGCATACCTGGCCAACCTCGAAGCCTGCGGCACGGCCTACGAAGTGAGACTCCCGAACAGCCAACGAACCCCAACGGCCACCTGGCTGCGAAAACAGGTCGAGAGCGCAATCAAGAAAGACGTCACGAAGAGCGATGCCGCGGAGAGGCCCTAAAGAAACTACACATGGTCGCCGGACAGTTTGGCCAACTCAGCGTATACGGAGGAAGTGTCAAGTCACATAGAGGCAGCTGCCTGAACGCGACGCACAACCGATCGCTTCAGTCAAGTAGGGCTTGCTCCGACCATCCAGTGTGGTCGCAGCAGCACTGAGCTTGTCCCACACCCAACTCGACCAGTTCGCAACTTCGTACAACGTGCCGAGTCGACTCGACGCGACGCGTTCCTCGCGGACCGGAGAGACGTCGATCAGAGGTGTCTTCGGTCCGGGCGGGCACAACCTCCGCGTGACAGGCCCCCGCCACAGGCGGTACGACCATTTGGCGCAGTGCCGGGTACTCGTCGGCTCTCGTATACTGATCGCCCATCAGACGTGTCGGTAGTTCCACGTACGTGCGATCCTTTGGTTTGCGAGCACCAGCCCAAGTCGAGACCCAGAATGGCTGCCGGCCGCAACCCACAGGGATAGCGAGACGACGCCAGAAAAAGCCCTTTCGATATTCATCGACCAAGGGGACCCGACGGCGCCAGACCGACACTCTTCCGGTCGTGCTCAGTACCTCCAGCGGACGCCAAAGGGGGCCCATAGGGCGCGCCCTTAGCGTTCGGATACGATTCACGTACAATCGCCGGTTCCCGTTTGATGACATGGCGGGCCTTTCGATAGAATCCAGGTTTGTGACCGTGGTTGATGTGACAAGTGTGCCGTCAGTATTGAATCCACCGGTTGCGCAGAAGCTTTTCCGTGTGCACTGCGCTCGAGCAGTGCTAAGCGCCCGTGACCGACTAGCGGCCGCTGAGAGCACCGCTCAAGAGCGGTGGCACACCCATCCGTCAATTCAAAACTGACGGTACACTAGTACGGTGTCTCGGAAGTCGCTCGACTAAGGTGGGTGCCCCATTCTTCGCAAAGCGAAGGGTGGGGGACGGATGCGAAAGTCGTAGAACTTACGAAACACGATAATAATCCGGTAAGTGGCAAGGAAGCATCTGTCGCCCGAGTTTGATCGGATTCACTCGGCGGGGCCCGTTCGCGGCGCGCTGTCTCGTCGGCATCAGCGGAATCGGAGAATTACCGCATGCTCGCCCGTTACCAGATCTACCGTGGACCGTCGCCTCCACCGTTGCCGAACGGCATTCGGCAGGACACACGCTGGCGCACCAAACACCCGCTACGACCCACAAAGGAAATGGTGGATGCGTATATGGCCTCGCTTGACGATGCCGGGTGGCGAAGATTCCGCAAGGCCTACCTCGCCCTGCTGGAGGAACGGTTTCAGACTGACAGGGCACCATTTGACGAAATCGCCAAGCTGGCCCGTGACGGAGACGTTTTCCTGGGTTGCAGTTGCCCGACGAAGACCAATCCAAGGGTCGATCGGTGTCATACGTTTGCGGCGCTCGAGTTCATGCGGAAAAAGTACCGCGACTTGCGAGTCGAACTTCCGCAGAGCGATTGACATCGTGGGAACGTCCTCGTTGGTGTTGATTCTCGATACTGGGTGCCGCAAGTCTTTTCAGACGTGGGGTGTCGATTCGTCGGTTGCCGTGTTCCAGTCGTTCGGGCGAGTCCAGATCCCGGGTTCAAGAAACCCGCGCCACCCGTCCCGCAACACATGTGTAAAACGAAAGTCTGGAATCCCGCGCTACGGTTCGGTTTGCGAGTCCCGAGGTGATTCTATTCTACAGAAGCGTTCGAGACGCAGTGGCAGTCCGGTCTATCATTCTTACAGCGACAAACGCAACCTTCGCCATAGCAAGTTATTGTGCTACTACCCTTCTTGCAGGAAGAGATACTACAAGTCGATTCCTGTACTTGGCCGCCGCTACCATCCCGCGCGCCCCCCGTCCCGGCGCCAAGTGTGACCGTGAACAGACGCGCGGTCCCGGCGTCCAGCACGCTAAGGAAAACGGAGCCCGACGGACCACCCGGCCTCATGTTCATTTCTCCGGCGAAAGTGTCGAGCACATCATTGCCTTCCGTTGACGGCGCGCGACCCGCAACGCCAAACGGCACAAGTCCCACCTGGTCCGCTGTCAGACCGCGGCGCTGGAGTTGGATACCATCCTGGTCCAGAAAGAATTCGTTGCCGTATTCCACCAGGGAGAGGCCGGTAGGATCGAGACTGTAACCGGAGCTCTCCAGCAGCTCCACGTTATCGGGTCCATCCCCGTCGTCCACCGTAACCATCTTTCGCACTGACACGAGCAAAAGGCCGTCGGCCAGAATTTCGATTTCGCCGTAACCTGAGTAGAACTTATTGTCCACAAGGGCGGATCGTTGGGGGTTGCGCAGTTTCATCTGATCGCCGGCCTCGCTATCTGCCGCCCAGAGCACCGTCGAACATCCAAAAGCAAACACAAACCCGGCGCACGCGGCGATAATCATCAACTTTCCGGTCTTCACGATGTCTCTCCAAAAGAAATGACTCGACCGATCGCTCACAGGAAATCGCTCCTGCGAAGAGCAAGTTGTCAAGAGCGCCAAACACGCGCCGATTCATTATCGACCGCCCCGGCTTCCGTAGCAAGCGGAAATGCGCGTTTTCCTGCGATTCGGGAAGTGAATAGCCTGAAATGGCAGTGTGGGCATGGTGGTGTAGACATTACAGTGTACAAAACACGCCAGTTACCTTTGATTCTACGATCTGATTAAGAATCGGGTAACCGTTCAAGGCCCGGCGGGGTTGTGGGTGGGGATGGGTTGACCATGGAAGAAGGCGCGGACGGCATCGCGCAGGTAATGGAATACTGATCGTCCTGCTGCGTGCAGGTGGCGATGACCGTCCAGATTGGTTCGCACCAGCGACGGCCGGGTTCTCCGCGTGTTCCCTGGGTGATCTTGCGATCGATCACACAAAAGCGTATCGCCTGTTCGGCCAGATTGTTGGTGGGCTGCACGCCGGGCGTCGTGATGAACTTGAAATAGGCGTCGCCGTGCTTCTCGAATCGTCGGGCCAGGTTCTTCGCCTGCTTGCACCTCGGCGGAACCCACATGGCCGCGTGGATCACATCCTCGCGGGCGTTCGCCATAGAGCGCCGGATGCCACTGGCGGCTCGTCCGCCAGTGCCGGTTCATCACCGTTCAGGCTCGCTCCTTGTTTCTGTTCCCTCAGACTTCGCGCGAAGATCGCGCATCAGATCGGCGAAGGCCTTTTCGAAGTCATCCTCATGCTTCCAGTTGGAAAAGTCGGGGATATGGTACTCGCGCACCTTCTTGGCCAAGTCCTCGCCGGTGTCGTAAGCGAGCACCAGCACCATGGGGTGCGTCATTTCGCGGCCGGGATTGGGCGGGTCGGA
>Ga0055452_10000015_pt1 | contig 33403 bp, 19 predicted proteins | sample China_Galinas_PW_6_FD_57735 | JGI IMG/M metagenome (GOLD analysis project Ga0055452, IMG submission 57735) | Wetland microbial communities from San Francisco Bay, California, USA, that impact long-term carbon sequestration - China_Galinas_PWC_D2 | ecosystem: Environmental > Aquatic > Marine >... | reverse complement strand
ACTTGTATCCTAACAAATACCGAATACAATTCAAGGAGCCCTAGGGGCAGCGCCGGCATCGGCGATTCATGCCCACGCGAGCGTGGGCATGCCACCCGGACACCCGACACCCGCCCAACGATCGGTGTCGTGAAAACGTGTGTGTGGGCAGGGCACCTGGCCACGGGCAAGCTGGCGCTTGCCCATGCCACCCGGGTCGCGGGCAGTAAGCTAGACCATGCAGCTCAGACAGATCGACAACCCGCCGAACCCTTATGTGTCGCACGAGGTCGAATGGCTCGAGCCGCCGCCGGTGGCGCGACTTCAGGTGTTCGAGGACCATTCACGATCCATCCTCTCCTGCAACGACAGCCCTGATCTGCCCTTCAAATGGTCGGTCAATCCGTACCGCGGCTGCCAGCATGCCTGCAGCTATTGCTACGCCCGGCCCACGCACGAATACCTCGGTTTCGGCGCCGGCACCGACTTCGATACCAAGCTGGTCGTCAAGCCCAACGCCGCGGACCTGCTGCGAGCCAAGTTTGCGAGCCGGCGCTGGCAACGGGAGAGTGTCTTCTTTTCCGGCGTCACGGATTGTTACCAACCGCTAGAGGCGGCCTACCGCGTCACGCGTCGCTGTCTCGAAGTCTGCCTGGAATACGAAAACCCGGTGGCCGTCCTGACCAAGGGCTTTCTGGTCGTGCGCGACGCCGACCTGCTGGTGCAGTTGAACGAACGCGCGGACGCCCACGTCACCATCAGCATCGCCTTCGCCGACGGCGAAACGGCCAAGCTGTTTGAGCCGCAAACCCCGCCGCCGGATCGGCGTTTCGAGGCCATCCGTCGCCTGCGAGACGCCGGCATTCCGGTGGGTGTCTTCGTCTCCCCGCTGATCCCCGGTCTCAATGACAAGGACATCCCCAAGATCCTCGAAAAATCGGCGGAGGCGGGGGCGACCTTCGCCGGCTACACCGCCTTGCGACTGCCGGGGAGTGTGGCCGACGTCTTTATCAGCCGTCTGCGGCAGGCCATGCCGCTTCGGGCGGACCGAATACTCAACCGGCTACGGGATATTCGAGGCGGAAAGATCGACGATGCGCGGTTTCGGCATCGCATGCGCGGGGACGGTCCCTATTGGGATGCCATGAAGAAGTTGTTCAAAATGTCCAAGGATCGCCTGGGCCTGGGTGACGCACCGGGACTGCAATGCGCCGATCATTCCACCGAGATCCAGGACTCGCGGACCTGCGATTCCGGGCAGCTCATGCTGGACTTTGGTAAAATGGGCTAGAGGCTTAGCAAGAATCGCCGACCCCCCCGGGTGGCATGGTCTGACCCGAAGGGGCAGGCGATGGTGATCACAGCTGCCACGGCCTGGCTCCGCCAGACGGTGCCACCCCGAAACCTCGATCCGCGATAGCACATAGGCCAAATCGACACGGTGGCATGCCCACACGTCCACAAAACCACTTTGTGACTGGCGAATCGCAGAATTCTCCGCAATCTGCACAGTCCTTGACAGGGAGGCAGCCAGCGAATCGTCTATTTCACTCCGCTTTTCTTCAAAGGCGACACCTTTTATCACACGAGTGTAACCAGGGAATGTCTTCCAAGACGGCGCGAACCGGCCTGAAAACACGAGCGTAAGACGGCATGTTGAGAGTAGTCGGGACCATTGTGTTCGCTGCTTGACATTCTTTTCCGGAGCGCGTTACTTTCCCCGACTTGGCGCGTCAGCGACGTGGCTCGCACGCCGTGATGGACGGACCATCAGACGGATAACAAGGCAACTTCAGTCAGGAACGTCACATGATTCACGTAAAGAATCTGTGCAAGAGCTACGGCGCGATCCGGGCGGTGGACGACATTTCGTTCGACGTGGAGCGCGGCGGAGTGGTCGGCATTCTCGGCCCGAACGGCGCCGGGAAGACGACAACCATTCGAATTCTCACATGTTACCATCCTGCTACAAGCGGCTCGGCCTCGATCGGCGGTTTCGACGTCTTCAAGAACTCGATCGAGGTGCGCCGCCACATCGGCTATCTGCCGGAAAACACGCCTCTCTATCACGAGGCGCGGGTGCGGGAGTACCTCAACTTTCGCGGCAAGCTGCGCGGGATGACCTACCCGGAGCGGGTGGACGCGATCAAGCGTGTCGCGGATCGCTGCTGGCTGAGCAGTTTCGTCGACCGTCCCATCGGGCAGTTGTCGAAGGGCATGCGTCAGCGGGTCGGGCTGGCGGATGCCATCATGCACGATCCGGACGTGCTTATCCTCGACGAACCGACGATCGGGCTCGACCCCAATCAGATTCGTGAGACGCGTAATTTGATCAAGGAACTCGGCGATCGGCACACGGTACTGCTCAGCTCCCATATTCTGCACGAGGTGGAGCAGACCTGCTCGCGCACCATCATCATCGCGATGGGCAAAATCGTGGCCAGCGGCTCGCCGGAGGAGTTGCGGGCAAAGCTCGGCGCGCAGGGCAAGGTGATCGCCGAGATCAAGGGCGAGCAGGCGGACGTGGAAAAGGGCGTGGCCGGCATTAGCGGCGTCCGTGGAGTCGAGGCCCACGCCGAAGACGGCTGGGTGCGGCTGACCGTCAATCCGCAGGACGGCACGGACGTGCGAGAGGATATCTTCCGTCTTGTAAATGACAAAGGATGGTCACTCCGCGAGATCCGCCACGACGGTGGCTCGCTGGAGGATTTCTTTGTCAAGGTGACCGCGGAGCAGTTGGGACAGCGCGCCGGTTGACCGGCTCCGCATCTGGTAATGGAAGGACTCGGGAGAAAGCCATGCAAAATGTGGCGACCATGGCGCAACGCGAGATCAGCGCATTCTTTCTTTCGCCGATCGCGTACGCTGTCAATGCGATTTTCCTGTTTGCGGCCGGTCTGGCCTTCGCCCTGGGGTCGTTCACCCAGGGCGGTGAGGCTTCGATGCGCGGCCTTTTTGATTTTTGGATCGTCCTGATCCTCGTCTTCGTGCTGCCCATGCTGACCATGCGGCTGATGAGCGAGGAACTCCGGAGTGGTACGATCGAGACCCTCATGACGGCGCCGATCTCCGAGACCGAGGTCGTGTTGGGCAAGTTTCTCGGTACGCTGGTCTTCTTTTTGGTCCAGTTGGCGGCGCTGCTCCTCTATCCGATCCTCATGGCCATTTACGGCGATCTTGATTTTGGGCTTCTGGTATGCCATTGGATCGGCCTGTTGCTGTTGGGATCGCTTTATATTGCGGTCGGTCTTTTCTTCAGCACACTCACGAAACACCAAGTCATCGCGGTGCTCGGCAGTTTCGCCCTGCTGGCGCTGATGACGTTCGCATCGCACGCCTTGGCCTTACAGACGGAAGGGTGGGTCAAGGTCGTGCTGCAACAGCTTTCCATACGTACCCATTTTGAGGACTTCGTACGCGGCACGCTCGACCTGAATCACGTGGTGTTCTTTGTGACGACGACCGCCCTGTTCCTCTTCATCACCGTCAAGATGTTGGAGACGCGCCGATGGCAGTAGATAAGAAGGAAAAGCAAACCACCGCGGCGGAGCGACGCCTGCTCCACGGTACCAATGTGCTCGTCACCGTGGTGCTGGTCGTGGGCATCGTGGCGGTCCTGCAGGCCTTCGCCTACGAGGCGTCGCCGCGCTGGGACATGACCTCCGGCGGCGTGAACAGCCTCAGCGACGGCACTGAGCATCTGATCGAGGGCCTCGATGCGAACATTCGCCTCACCTCTCTCTACTTCGAAACCGACCGCGAGGATGAGGATCAGCCTCGGTACCGGCGCGCCACACAGAACCTGATCGATCTCTACGAGGCGACCAACCGCGGCAAGGTCACGACCGAGTGGATCAACCCGCTCAAAGATCAGGAGAAGATGCAGAAGCTCAAGACCCGGTTGCGCGAGAAGAAGAAATTCAAAGAAGGGATCGATGCCTACGTGACGCGGATCGACGCCTACCGCAACGACATCGACGGCCAAATGAAGGAACTGGTCAAGAGTGAACTGGACCGGTTGGCGTCCATGACCGGCGGGCTGGGCGGTGGCGCCGGCAAGGCGGTGACTCAGGTGGAAAACCTGTTTCAGCAACTCACCCCGGAGTTGGAGTCCTCGCGGGATGACATCGACATGGCCGTCGGCGGTTCGGATCCACAATACGGCATCGCCGTCAACGATTTGAAGACCGTCTACCGCAAGTTCAGCAAGTGGCTCAAAGACGTCGCGTCCTACGGCACGCAAGAGGCGGCGCGGGACCCCAACATGCCGGGCAACGAAGCGGATTTCCTGCGTCAGGCCGGTTCCCGTTATGCATCGGTCGTGGCGGCGATTGAGGGCGAGACGACGGCGCTGGAAGAACTGAAACCGCTGGCACTTGACGACATCATGCGCGAACTGGCACCGACCACGAATGCCCTGCTCGTGGAGACGGACGATGACGCCAGGGTCGTGGATTTTTCTTCGGTCTGGCCGCCGCTACCCCAGGCGGGTGGGGCACAGGCGAGTTTCAAGAACCGGGCCTTCAAAGGCGAGGAAAAGCTGACGGCCGCGATCCTGCGTGTCACGCATAAGGAGCAGACGGCGGTCGTCTTTGTGCGTTACGGCGGACCGCCGCTCTTTGCCGGCGGTTTCATGCCGGGTATGCCGGCGGCACCCTATGCCGCCATGAAGCAGCAACTCGAGGACGCCAACTTCATCGTCGAGGAGTGGGACCTGAAGACGACCGACACGCCGCCGAAGATCGATCCGGCGCCGACGCGCACGATTCACGTGGTGCTGATTCCCACGCCGCCTCAACAAGGACAGTTCGGGCAACCCAGTCAGGACCCGCCGTTCACCGACGTACACAAACAGCGGGTGATCGATGCCCTGGGCGAAAACCCGCGGGCGCTGTTCATCGCGGGCTGGATGCCCGGTCCGTTCGGGGCGATGCCGGCGTCTTATGCGTATAATAGCTACCTCAAGGACAACTGGGGCATTGAAGTCGACACTTCGGCGCTACTCATACAGACCAACAGCCTGGAACCGGGCAAATACGTGGTCATGCGGCGCGACTTTTTCAGCATGAATGACCTGTCGCTGACAGATCACGACATTGTGCGGAGTATTCGAACCACGCCTATCGCGCTTCCCTGGTGTGCCCCGCTGAAGCAGGCCGATTCGTTGCCCGAGGGCGTGAAGATCATGCCGCTGGTCGAGGCGCCGGCCCAGGACGGGCTGTGGGGCATCAAGGATATCAGTAAGTACGAAGATCAGATGCGTGAACGGCAGTTTATGACCAAGGTGCCGACCGACCTTGAGGGGCCGTTCGAGTTGGCCGTCGCCGCCGAGAAGGGCGACGGCAAGATTGTGGTCGTCAGCGCGCGAGACTTCGCCACGGACAACGTTGCCTTCGCCCGCGAACTGGCGATGACCGCGCAGGGCTTCACCATGCGGACGCGCAATCCGGGTAATGTGTTGCTGGTGGTCAATTCCCTGCACTGGTTGAACGACAATACGGGCTTCATGGACATCGGCCGGCCGATCAACGCGTCCGTCCTGGAGGTTCAGCCCTCCACCGTCAAGTTCGTGCAGTTCTTGACGATTTTCGTGTGGCCGGTCCTGGCAATTTGTGGCGGCGGTGTCGCCTGGTGGATTCGACGTAGGTAAATGCGATGAACTTCAAGACGACATTATTTCTTGCGGCGGTCTTTCTGGTTTTGATTCTGGGCTACGCCTTGTGGGGCGTGAGCGGCGCGGGAAGCACCGTCAGTCCCGACGTGCCGCCCGCACACACACCGAACGAGGTGGCGCAGAGTGTCTGGGCGGACGAGCCCGGCGACATCGTCAAGATCACCTGTCGGCGCAAGGAAGCCGATGCGGACTGGGTCTTCGAAAAACAGGAAAAGGAAGGCGATGCCGCGCAGGATGAGTGGCGCATCACCGCGCCGTTCGACGCGCCCGCCGTCCGTTGGGATGTCGATCGCATCGCGCGGCAGCTTACCGGACTGAAACACGACATCAGCTACACGATCGGTGAGCCCGGTGCCGTCACGCTGGCGGAGGCCGGGCTTGATCCGCCGCTCGTCAAGGTGGTGCTCACCGACGAGAATGACAAGTCCATCCGCGTGGACATCGGCAACCAGGCCTCGGCAAACACGACCTACGTGCGCGTCGACGAGGGCGAGTTGATTTACCTCGCGAAAGCAAACCTGAAGACCCTGATCAAGGCCAAGGCACGCGATTATCGCGACAAGGCGATCTGGTCGTTCGATGACAAGAACGTCACCAACATCGAAATCACCATGCGCGAGGAGGGCGGCGAAACGTCCTACAAGCTATCCCGCAGCGGCTCGCAGTGGATGTTCATGTCACCGGTGACGGCCAAGGCCACGTCCAAAGTCAACGACATGCTGGCGGGTATGAAAAACCTGCGCGTGATCGACTGGGTGGAGGATCGCCCCGGTCGACTCGGCGCGTACGGGCTCGATCCCGCCCCGGTGACGGTCGCCGTGACGGTGACCGAGACCGTGAAAGTGGAAGCCGAGAAGCCGGAGGAAGCCGCAGGCGACGCCAAAGTGACGGACGAGGGAGAAGAGGAATCCGAAGACACGCCCGAACCGAAGACGGAAACGCACACCGAGACCTACGTGTTGCACATCTCCGATCAATCGCCGATCGGGCAGGATACCAAGACCTACGTCAGCATCGGCGCCGAGTCGGTGATCGGTACGATCAACAAGACGGCGGCCGACAAGTTCCGGCCGGTCATGAGAGAATGGCGCGAGATGCGGATTTCGACGGCGCCGATTCCGACCGCCACGGGAATCCAAATCACGTCGTCCGGCGGCACCACGAACCTTGTGAAGGAAGGCGGCCAGTGGAAGTTTGACGATGGCGCTCCCGCGGATGATGCCCAGGTTACTGAGTGGCTGCAGACGCTGGGGCGTTTGGAGGCTGTCAACTTCATCGACGGTGAGGTGGCTGATCCGACCGAATACGGACTGGACGCCCCGAAGGCGGAGATTCGTTTGACCATCCCCGGCGTGGAAGACGCGGAACGGCTGACCATCGGCGCCTACACCGACGCGGAGTCCAGGCGTTTGATGTACGCCCGTCGCAACGAGGTCGCGTCGGTGGCCAAGATACGCACCGAAGACGCCGAGTCGCTTATGCGGTCGCCCCTGACCTTTCGCGATCGCACGATCGTGACGATCCCGGCCGAGCGTATTCAAAGCATCGAACTGGACGTCGCAAACCCGGTCGCCGACGGACGGACGAGCGTCACGCTTGAGCGCGGCGGGGAAAAATGGGTGATGAGCAGCCCGATCGAGGCCAAGGCCCGTGGCGACGAGGTTGACAAGCTGGCGCAGGCACTAGGCGTCCTCCGTGGCGTGGCGGTCGTGGGAACGGGCGACACGGCCTCGGCATACGGACTGCTCGATCCGCAAGTCAAAGTGGTGTTGACGTACGAATCGCTGGCGTCGCCCACGGACGAAGGCCCTGGTGCGGAAGATGCCCTGACTCTGGCCGTCACGGAGCACGATGGAAGAATCTACGCCAGTCGCGACGGCGTCGACTCCGTCTACGAAATCGGTCGTAACGTGTACGATCTTCTGCTGGGCGAATACCGTGACGGCGAGGTCATTTCCTTCGAGGCTGACAAGGCCGTCCGGTTCACGGTGCAACGCGGGGACGATTCCCAGGTCCTGCAGCGCACGGACGGGAACTGGACGTATGAGCCCGAACCAGATCTGCCGTTGGATCAAACCAAAGTCGCCAACCTCCTCACGCAGATGCACGACATCAGCACGGACCGGTTCGTTGCCCATGTTGCGGAAGACCTGGCGCCGTACGGTCTGACCGAGCCGCAGCAGGTGGTGACGGTCGAACTGAGCGAAGGTTCGCCCGTGACGCTGCGTATCGGCGGTCGTTGCGCGAAGGACGCCGAGCGTCGTCATTATGCTGCCGTCGACGGCGTCAGCGGAGTTTTCCTCGTACCGCCCGATACGGGCAACCGGCTCCGCGTGTCCCTCGACGAACTGGAGGCGAAATAGCCCGCCAAAAGCGTGCTACACGAAAGTGATCGAGAAAGGTCTTCTTCAAATCAGTCTGATTGGTTGGCGCTGCGACTGAGTGAAAACATGTTCGGTGCGCGCCGTGCGATCGATCTTGGGCTACACAATAGCACCCTCAGTTTAGACGGAGCGGCTAGCCGAGCCGCAAGCTTCAGCTCGCGCGGTGACGCGTTTCTGTGTGTCCCACGAATCCGAGGGACCGCGCGGGCGGAAGCCCGCGGCTCAGGATGTTTCGCAAACTGGCAACCCGATCCAGAACGCTATGTTTTTCCTGAAACTGCTATAGAGCCCCCAACGGTCAAGTGAATGGTCCGACCACCTCTTTCCCCCGTGACAAAGGGGGATGAAAGGGGGTCGCTACTATGGGTGGTTGTCACTCGCTCTGAACCTGCCCGCCCAATCATCTAAGAAGCTGTTGGCCGAGGCGAGTTGCCGGATTCTCACGTGGTCATCCGCTCGAATCTACGCGTATGACCCCCTCCTCGCCGGAAATGAGACAAATTCGGAAAAAAAAGTGAAGCGCGTGAGTGCGGGGCCTCGCCTACGCTCCTTACCTGAACGGAGCAATCACGCCGGCGAAAAGACACCGGCGTCCAGCCACTAGGGCCGATTCACGACGAATGACGTGTGTTGAGCCGGAACACTCGGCGGTGTTTCAACGCGAGTGCTGCGCCCGGGCCTTATGAATCGAGGGCCGGACGCGAGCATCGACTCGGGCTGCGACCTCGCCTCCAAACATGAAAAGGAGAACAGAGATGAAACGTACGATGCTTCTACTCACGATGACGGTCATGGTGTTGGGGATTGTGGCCTCAGGCTCGGTCGCGGACCCCAATCTGCTCAGTCCGGCCCTGCTCATGCCGACACAATCGGACTCGCCCAAGGATGAAGGGACTGAGCCGACCGTAGCCATGATGGGCGGCGCCGTAACGTCCTTGCTGGACGCCGACGCGGCACGACTCGGATTCCAGGCACTGTTCACCGACGACCAGGGAAACCCGCTGCCCGGCGCGACCATCGACTTGACCTTCGCGCTCTACACGACCGGCGCGGGCATCATGGTTGAATCGCTCCCGGTCGACTCGTATCCCATGTCGAACGGCGTCGTACACGCCCAATTGCCGTTCAGCCCATCCAGCTTCGCCGGCAACGGTATGGAACTCGGCGTGACGATCGACAACGAGCCGGAAATGTCACCACGTATTCCGCTCAGCGCCGTGCCCTACGCCTATCGCGTCGATCGTGTCGCCAGTACGGAACTCGACGATGATATCAGCCTCGGTGACTCGGACACGAGTGGTTCTCTTGCCGTCTATTCCGGAATCCCCAACGCCCTGGGCGTTGAACTTGATGGCGCTACGGGTCAACTCAGGGTTCACAATCCGTTTGGTGACGGACAAATCGCCCTTGCCGGAAACGGTCAACTGATCGCCACAAGCGACGATGCGGGCATTGTGACGACCATTTCCGGAACCGACGGGATAAGCGGTGGTGGTGCCAGTCTGCTCGGTACGGCCAGCGGCTCAATCGGACTGACTTTGGATGGTGACGGGACGGCGGGTGGCGGCGGCCACATCGTGATGTACAACACCAACGCAGCCGCCGCGGTCAGCCTGGCGGCGAGCACCGCCACGGTCAAGATCGGCTCGGTCGACCCCGGCGCGGCCGCGGGCAACCTGCACCTGTATCCCGCCAATGGCGGGCCTTCGCGGATACACCTTGACGGAGGTGCCGCTGACCTGCGCTTGGGTACGTCCGGACTCGCGAGTGGAAACATCAACATGTACTCCGTTCAAGGCGGTTCGGAGACCATTACGTTAGACGGCACCACCGGTGAAGTATCGGTGGGCAGCAATACACAGGAGGGTGTTCGCCTCGACGGCACCGGCGGTGGCGGCGGCGGTACGGTACTGCTGTGGAACGGTGCGGGCACGCAGACCGTGGAACTCGACGGAGACGAGAACAACGCCGCGGAACTGCTGCTTTCCGACTCGTCGGGGACGGACTCGATCGCGCTGACCGCGGCGACGGGGCGAATCGACGCAGGCTCCCCCAGCGGCGGCGCTGATGGTGACGTGAATGTCTACTCGAATGCCGGCAACCCCACAGTCCAACTGGATGGTGCGACCGGCGATCTGCGATTGGGCTGGCCTCTGGCGACCAGCGGTTCCGTCCTGGCCTATTCATCGGCCGGCGGAAACCCGACGGTCGAAATTGACGGCGGTGCCGGCGTCGTGTCGCTGAGCGATACGACCGGTGGAATGCCGTCTATCGAACTCAACGGCGATACCGGCGTCGTATCGTTGAGCGATACGACACAGGAGACTTTTCGTCTCTCCGCCAGCGGCGGTGGGGGCGGCAGCGCGATCAGCATGTGGAACAGTGCCGGGACGGCGACCGTCGAAATCGATGCCGATGAAGCCGATCACGCCGCCATCCGTCTCTCCGATTCGTTAGGCAATACCGCGATCTCACTCATTGCTGCCACCGGCGTGACGACCACGAAGTCGTTGACGATCACCGGCGGCTCCGACCTGGCCGAGCCCTTCGACGTGCGGCACGAGAACGGCGCCATCGTGCCCGGCATGGTCGTGTCGATCGACCCGCAAAACCCGGGCGAACTCGTGGTAAGCGACAAAGCCTACGATCGAACGGTCGCGGGCGTCATTAGCGGCGCCGGTGGCGTGAACGCCGGTATGGTCATGGGCCAGTCCGGCTCGATCGCAAACGGTGCACACCCGGTGGCACTGACGGGTCGGGTATACGTCCAGGCGGATGCGTCGAATGGGGCCATCGAGGTCGGCGATCTGCTGACCACGTCGTCGACCCCCGGACACGCCGCCCGCGTGGGCGATTTCAGTCGTGCCCAGGGTGCCGTGATCGGCAAGGCCATGACGTCGCTCGAGGGCGGTCGAGGATTGGTCCTGGTACTGGTCTCCCTCCAGTAGAAATCCATATACAGCCTAGACTGGAGAATTGAAAATGAACACGAACAGAATACACGGTAGGAATTCACGCTCGATTGGCTTGATGGGTGCCGTCTGCGTGACCTCGATACTCTCGGCGACGGCGTTGGCCGGAACCTTCGTGCCCAACGTAAGCCAGCTCTGGCCGGGCGGCGTCGTGCACTACCGATTTCTCAATGAACTCCGAAACGTCGGTGTTTGTGACGATGGCGCTGACGACCCGACTTTCTGCGACCCGACCGTGCAGAACAGTTGCGGGCAGAACGCCTGCGACCCTCTGACGACCGGTCGGTGCATCGGAGGCGACAGTGACGAACTAAGCTGGCCGGCCTGCGATCCGGCCAATGGAACGAGTGATTGTGATGCTGCTGGTATCACAGGTGGTCAGTGCGTACTGTCGACCGTGTCTTCGATGTGCATTGCCATGGAATTGTGGGGTGCCGAGGCCAATCTGACTTTCAATGAGTATAGCTGCCAGAACGGTCAGCCAACCTGTCCCGGAAACACGTGTGTGCAAGATCCGCCGACGAGCAACATCACATTTCGGTCCACACAGGGCGCTTCGAGCTACTCTGACAACGTCGGTCGTGACTCCAACGCGGGTCAAAACATTTACATCAAGCTGCGCACAGGTACTGTGGGCGGATTCGGCATGTCGCACGAACTGGGCCACGCCCTCGGCCTTTACCACGAGCAGCAGCGCCCGGACCGCAATACCTATCTCGACGTGGATACGTCGTTGGTTAAGCAGGGTCTCGAGGGTAACTTCGACATCGAGCCCGACGCGATGTTCTATCCACGCGTCGAGCACGGCACGGACACGCCGTTCGATTTCGGATCCCTTATGATGTACGCCCTGTGTCGATTCTCGGTGTGTGGTGACAGTTGCACGGGCGATGACGACGGCTGTTACACCGACCCGGACAACTGCCGTCCCATGCAACGGATTTGGCCGTACACCGGTTTCGACTCATGCTGCGACGGCGGCCCTGACTGCATCGGGCAGCGAGGTCACTTCAGCGAGATGGACAAGCTCACCATGAAGTTCCTGTATCCGCAAAACGGATGGCTCTTCGTGGACTGGGCCTACGACGGAGAAGCGCAGGAAAACGGGCTATTCCAGAAACCGTATCGCACATTCACTGAGGGCGCGAACGCCGTCGTGCCGAACGGAAAACTGATAGTTCAGCCAGGATTCTATAATTCGATCGGTACATATTCGAATGCCTTCAGCGTCGAGGCGCCCATCGGGCCGGTGACGTTGGGTGGTTGATCATGCGGAGTATGATCTCAGCTATCTGCAGTGGTTTGATCGGGTAGTGGTGGGAGTGGGGCGGTGGCGAAGGAGGTCTTGAGGGCATCCGCGATGGTTTTGGTCGGAGCGGAGCCGCGGAGTTTCAGGGGGCAGTAGACGCCCATGAGAACCGCTTGCGTAGCCGAATACCCTTGTGCAGAAAACGCCGCAGCGTCAACCAACGTAACACGGGTCGGTAACAGAATCGGCGGAAGTCAGATAGGGTACGGCAGGTCGTCGCTCCACCGCAGATGGAGCGTTGACCTGCCCTTCTATGGAGCCCGCCGAAAGTGTCACGTGCTCCGCACCAACCGACTTTGCCATCCCCGACCGTATGCACGATCGCATGCCACGCCGGAGCCCAGCGCGCAAGTGCCCTACCACTTTAATCGACCTGCCGCATTGCAGAGGTCTGATATGTTACGTTTTTTCTACAACCCCAACTTATCCCGGAGGTATTCGAGGCAGCGGGACTTGTCGATTCGATCCTGGCTGGCATCGTCGCGGTTGCGGACCGTGACCGTGCCGTCCTCCTTGGATTGGCCGTCAATCGTGAAGCAGAAGGGGGTGCCGGCCTCGTCCATGCGGGCGTAACGCTTGCCGATCGACTGTTTGGCGTCGTACTGGCAGGGCAGGTGCTTGCGGATCTCGTTGTAGATCGGCTCCGCGATGTCGGGCATGCCGTCCTTGGCCACCAATGGGAAGACGGCGGCCTTGATGGGGGCCAGGCGCGGGTGGAATTTCATGAACTCGGGACTGGCGCGGTTCTCGTCGAAGCTGTAGGCCTCGGTGATGGCGGCCAAAGTGAAGCGGTCGACGCCGGCCGACGGCTCGATGACGTGCGGTACCAGCCGTTCCTTCGTCTCGTCGTTGACCACCGCGAAGGCGTTCTCTTTCCCCTTGGATGCCTTGCCGTGCGCGCTTAGGTCGAAGTCGCCACGGTGGGCCACGCCCTCCAACTCCTGCGTTTCTTCGGAGAAAGGGAAGAGGTATTCGATGTCCGTGCAGGCATCGCTGTAGTGGGCCAGTTCGTCGTCGCCTTGCTCCCGCGGGCGCAGCTTGTCACTATGAATGCCGAGTGATTCGTACCACTTGATCCGCACGTCGCGCCAGAACTCGTACCACATCATCGAGGTGTCGGGCCAGCAGAAGAACTCGATCTCCATCTGCTCGAACTCGCGCGAGCGGAAGGTGTAGTTGCGCGGGTTGATCTCGTTGCGAAACGCCTTGCCGATTTGCGCGATGCCGAAGGGGATCTTCACCCGCGTGGAGTCCATGACGTTCTTGAAGTTGGCGAAGATGCCCTGCGCCGTCTCGGGGCGGAGATAGGCCTTGCTGGTCGAGTCCTGAAGCGCGCCAATATTGGTCTCGAACATCAGGTTAAACTCCCGCGGTTCGGTGAGCGTCCCGGTGGCGTTGCATACTGGGCAGCGTCGGGGCCAGTCTTTAGGAGCCTCCGCAAGACTGTACGCTTTACGAATGTTTAGAGTATGCAGTTGTTTGTCACGCTGATGGCGCGTCAATCGCGATGCGGCTGTGTTCATGGCCTCGACTTGATTCCCTGCTTCAACTCCGATCGTGATCGTTGGAAGGCGCGCGCTCATTCCGGTCTTGACTTCGAAGATTGACTCGTTGAGTTGCAGCAAAAAGTCGTCGGATAGACCCTCGTCATCAGCCAATTCACTCAGTTCCTTGTCAGACTTCTTGAGAAGCGGCGCGATTCGATCGACCAATTCTCGGTCGTGATCTTGCAGTCGGTTGAAATCATCGCGGCTGTAGAATCCAACCAACCATGCTTGATCCGCTCGGAATAACTTCCTGCAGCCTTCCGCCTTGCACGCGACCATCGGGTCCTGAAATCCGCCGACGTGGCCGGAGGCTTCCCAGACCTTGGGGTTCATGATGATCGAGCAGTCGACGCCGACCATCTGGTATTCGGTGCCGTTGGGGCCGGGCGGCGGATTGCGCACCATGTCGTTCCACCAGCAGTCCTTGATGTTCTTTTTCAGCTCGCAGCCGAGCGGGCCGTAGTCCCAGAAGCCGCCGATGCCGCCGTAGATCTCGCTGCTGCCGAAGATGAAGCCGCGCCGCCGGCAGAGGGCGACGATCTTCTCCATGGTTTCCGTGCTGCTGGACATTCTTACGCTACTCCTTCGGAGTTCAGGATTAACCACAAAGGCACAAAGACACGAAGGGCAATAGGAATCCGATGCTTGCTCTAGAGCCGATCACCACACGAGGGCCCGAGTCCCTGACCCGAACGAAATCCGTTCTTTGTGTCTTCGTGTCTTCGTGGTGAAAAATCAAGGCTGGGAAGCTTAAAGGGGCCGGGAATTGCTGGCAAGCGATGAACGGATACCACGGTTGCTGAGGTGCCGTGAGACGCCTACCATCCGTTTCCTGGACATGATTCCCGTGAGCATTCGGATCGATTGACATCATGGACCTCGACAAGATTGAAGAAGCGGTGCGGCAGATTCTGGTGGCCGTGGGGGAGAATCCGGATCGTGAGGGTATTCGCGATACCCCGGGCCGGGTGGCGCGGATGTACCAGGAACTCTTCAAGGGCATGCATTCGAATCCCGGCGCGCACCTCGAAACGACTTTTACGGAAGGGTACGACGAACTCGTCGTCCTGCGCGACATTCCCTTTAATTCGATGTGCGAGCATCATCTCATGCCCTTCGAGGGCAGAGCCCATGTGGGCTATCTGCCCAACGGCAAGGTGGTCGGTATCTCGAAGCTGGCACGCGTCGTGGACGATTTCGCGTATCGACCACAGGTACAGGAGCGGTTGACCTCGCAGATTGCCGACATCATGCGCGAGAAGCTGGATGCCAAGGGAGTGGCCGTCGTGCTCGAGGCCACGCATACGTGCATGACCTGCCGCGGTATCAAGAAGGCCGGTAGCATTATGGTGACATCGGCGGTCCGCGGCGTGTGCAAAAGCGACGCCCGCACGCGCAGCGAGGTGATGTCGTTGTTGCATAAGTAGCCGTCAGCCGTCGGCCTTCAGCCATAATGCAGGCAGGGATGCCTGCGGTACGCCTTACAGATCTCATCGCCGAATTGGGCCCTTCGTCGCTTCGTGCACCCTGCTCGGTCACCCTCCGTCGCTCCGTCGCTGTCCTGCACCATCCAGTCTTGCTTCCCGTAGGATCTGACCTGCCGAATCCCAGCGGATCCAGTTTTCAAACCAGCAGACGCGGTTTTTCCACTCTCCGTAGGGTGCATAAATGCGTTCGATCTTCTTGTGCGTTGGCTTTCGGCCATTCGTGTGCACCTTGGCCACGTGGGCGTAGGTGGCGCTGTCGATGGACAGGCGGTCGTGGCGACCCATCATGGAGAGTAGATAGTGGGCGCTCGACGGGCCGATGCCGTGGATGCTGCGCAACTGCGCCAGGATTTCATCACTGTCGACGCCGGGGGCGCGGGCCGCTTCGTCCATCGCCTGTGGATCGATCCGTCCCTCGCATACATCCTTGCAGAATTGCAGGACGGACGCGGCGCGATAGCCCACGCGGCATACCTCGAGAAGGTACCTCTCGCCCGCGCGGAGGATCTCGCGCGGCGTGGGCCAGGCGTTGAGGTTGCGGTAGTCGCGGAGCCCCGGTCCGAGCTGCCCCAGGCGGTTGATCATCTTCACCGCCTGCGCCCAGTTCACGTTGGTGGCGCAGAGCGCCTTGAGGATATTCTCCGTCATCGAGTAGGACCGGATGGCCCGCCCCGCGCCCATGGCGGGCAGGATGTGCAACGTCGGATGCGTGCGGCAGATGTCGTGGAAAGGCGCGAGATCCTCGTCCAGTGCCAGCGTCACTCGCATCTCTCTGCACAAACGATCGATGAGTGCCTCATCGATGGCATCCGACTCGACGGTGATCCGTAGATTGACGGAATGGCGGCTACGCCGCGCCTCGGTGACGGAGACGCGCACCGAACAATCGCCGCGTCGCTCGATGATCTGAAAGCACCTGCCGCCTTCCGACCAACTCATGGGCGCGCACTCATGCCAGCCGTGGCTAAGCACGGTGGCCTTCAGCGAGAAGGGCCTGGCGACTTTCGTTTCCGTCTCTTCTACAAGCACCAGCGAGTCCCCGGAGCCAAGGCGTCGCAATTGCCGCTGAAATCAGGGTGCAGACTAATAAATGCAGGCGGAGTTGAAAAGTGTTACTGTAAGAAAACGCCCTTACAGGTCGGCACATGAGAAAATCACAGCGCGTGCACCAAGCTGGCTCCGACTGCCCGCAATCGAGGCGCACGAAACTCTTTACATGTTGAGCGATATTGTACATGGTCCGTAACTTCTTGATATACCTTAATTTGCGTAGCGTCAAGAATGATATACTATATATTGTGTTTCTTTCTTGACGACCCCCGAATAGCGGGGTATATTCTATTCCGCCTGGTTGGGTTCGACCTTCCGCCGTTGATCGGATATCGGAAGTCTGAGCCCTTGCAAAACCAAGTCGGAGGATTCGAGTAAGACCTATGGAGGGGGCTGTGCTCGTGCAGTGCGGATTTCTGCGTGCGCGGCTTTCGTGGCGTTTTTGGTAGCATTCTGTTAGGGTATTTGACCGGTTGATCGACCGGTGGAGGCGTGGCGACATATGTCGGATGCGATGACGGAGAATCGAGGGCAGGGCGTCATGGATGACGCCAACAAACACGATCTGGGCTTCTCTGAAAATGCTCTGCGCGTCCTTCAGGCGCGGTACCTGAGGAAGGACGAATCAGGGCGTTGCATAGAGTCGCCGCGGGATATGTTTCGGCGGGTAGCGAAGGCGATCGCCGAAGCCGAAACGGCCTACGATCCTGACCCGGAAGTGCGCAGCGAGTGGGAGGATCGCTTTTACTCGCTGATGATCAGCCGGCGGTTCATGCCCAACAGCCCGACGTTGATGAACGCAGGGCGTGAGATGGGCATGTTGAGCGCGTGCTTCGTGCTGCCCGTCGGCGACAGCATCGGTGAGATTTTCGACTCAATCAAACACACTGCCCTGATTCAAAAAGCCGGTGGCGGCACCGGCTTCGCATTCGACGAGCTACGCCCCACCGGTGACTATATCAGTAGTTCGGGCGGTACGACGAGCGGTCCGATTTCATTTTGGCGAGCGTTCAGCGAGGCAACCAACGCGATCCAGCAGGGTGCGTTCCGCCGCGGCGCCAACATGGGGATGATGAACATTCACCATCCTGACATCTTGAAGTTCCTTCACGCCAAGGAAGATCTCAGCCAGTTCACGAATTACAACATCTCCGTCAAAGTGACGGACGAGTGGATGGAGGGTTACCTCAACGATCCGGGCGGTGCACACGTCGTGAAGAATCCGCGTAACGGCATGTGCTTCGTGATGCCGAAAGACATCGAGGTGTGGGAGTACAACATCCGCTCACTCGTCGAGATTGCGGACGGCGAGTCAATCCCGGATGGCGATTTCTACACCCGCGAGGACATCTGGGACATCATCCTGAAAAACGCTCATCGTACGGGCGAACCGGGCGTGGTGTTTATCGATCGCGTCAACCAGGCCAACCCCACGCCCCATATCGGCGAGATGCGGGCCACGAATCCCTGCGGCGAGCAGCCGCTGCTGCCGTACGAAGCGTGCAATCTGGGCAGTATCAACCTAGCGTCGTTTATCAGAAGGGACGAGTCCGGTGCGGCCGAGGTGGATTGGAACGGGCTGCGGACGACGATCCACGAGTGTACGCGTTTCCTGGACAACGTGATCGACGTCAACCGCTATCCGCTTCCGGAGATCGACCGGATTTGCAAGGCCAACCGGAAAATCGGCCTGGGTGTTATGGGCTTTGCGGACGCGTTGTACCTGCTGGGCGTCCCGTACGACAGCGAGGAGGGCTGCGAGTGGGGCGACCGGTTCATGGCGTTCTTGGACAAAGAGTCGCACAACTACAGCGAGAAGCTGGCCGACGAGCGCGGCTGCTTTCCAAATTGGAAGGGGAGCATTTACGACACGAAGCACAACCGGCCGATGCGTAACGCCACGTGCACCACGGTGGCGCCGACCGGGACGATCAGCATCATCGCCGGCTGTTCCGGTGGTATCGAGCCACTGTACAGCCTGGCGTTTTTCCGCAACGTCTTAAAGGGGCAGGATGAAGGGAAGGCCCCGATGGTCGAGATCAACCCGATTTTTGAGGCGGTTGCGAAGAAGCGAGGATTCCATAGCGAGGGACTGATGGAGCGGATTGCCACGGAAGGCACCCTCGCTCATATTGATGAAGTGCCCGACGATGTGCAACTGGTGTTCGTTTGCGCACACGATATTTCGCCGAACTGGCATATGCGGATGCAGGCGGCCTACCAGGCACACTGCGATGCCTCCATTTCCAAGACCATCAACTTTCCGGAAAGTGCGACCGTCGAAGACGTCGCCGAGATTTACCGGCTTGCGTATGAGCTGAATTGCAAGGGCGTGACGGTATATCGCAACGGTTGCCGCGAGCATCAGCCCATGGCGCTGAAAAAAAGTGGCGGCAAGCCTGAGAAAAAAGCCGAGGGCGACGGCACAGCGGACGATACGGCGGCACCCAAGCCGCTCGAGCCCGGGGTGCTTCCGGAAATCGCCACAGGTATCCGCGTCCGCCAACTGACACCGTTCGGTAACATGCATATCAACATCACGGTAGACCCACGGACAGAGCGCGAACTGGAGGTGTTCGCCCAGCTTGGCAAGGGCGGCGATTTGGCCAATAGTGATCTGGAGGCGATTTGCCGGATGGTCAGCCTCTGGCTGCGTGCCGGCGGAAGCCTGGATCATGTCATCCGACAGCTCCACTCGATCGGCTCAAGCCTCCAGCTCCACACCAAAGAGGGCAAGATCATGAGCCTGGGCGACGGGCTGGCCCGTGCGTTGCACAGGTATGTGATGAAAAAAGCTGAAGTGGGTCTCCGAGCACTGATCTTGGGAGAGACCGATATTAAGCGGCCTATTGAGTCAGAAAACAAGGAATCAGTGGTTCCAGGTGGGAATGGTCATGGTAGTGGCAATGGGAATGGCAACGGCAACGGGAGAAACGGCGGGGGCGGTGTCAAATCAAGTGGTCCGGCCGTAGCAACGGCGACGAAGCCCGTGACCGCCGCCAAGCCGGCTGCCGCTATAGCACCGCGCCTGAGCTCTCTCGGTTTTCAATGGCAGCAGAAGCAATATAAGGTCATTTGCCCGGACTGCCAGGGTGAGCTTCGCTATAGTGAAGGATGCGTGACCTGCGAATCCTGCGGGTTTTCGAAGTGCTGAGAAATCAAAAAAAAGTCCGGTAAAATGGGCGTCCTTTGGTGGATTTTCGGTTCCTACCGTATATAATGCTGGGCGGAAAATGAAACTTTTGTTGACAGACAAAAGTTCCCGGCTGTTTTCAGTCGATAAGAGCGCAGGATAGAATAGTGCGAATCTTGAAACTCTGCGCTGGTTTTGACGTAGAATATGGTATACCGGAGGCGACCATAGGGTCACAGTAATCGGGAAACACCAGGCTTCTTTCCCCTCCGGAAAGCACCGTTTCGCCTTAGGGTGAGCGGTGCTTTCTTTTTTGGGTCGGCGCTGCAGCCGCCCCTGGTCGCTTTTCGATGTGAATGCCATTCATCGGCGAGGTTGCTAGCCGAAACGGGTATGGTATACTGGCCGGTCTGTAACTCGCTCGCCGAGCGGGATGGGCGTGTATACGCACGATCGGACTGAATCGCTTGCTGGAGATTAATGTGCCTGTTCGCATCCGGTTGAAACGCACGGGACGTCGTCATAGACCGTCCTATCGAGTGGCTGTTGTTGACGGCCGAAAAGCTCGTGACAGTAAGGTTCTCGAGGAAGTCGGTCTTTATGATCCCATGCACACCGACGAGCAACGACAGGCCGAATTCAAGACGGATCGGATTCAGTACTGGCTGGGCGTTGGTGCACAACCAAGCGATACCGTGCGTCGCTTGTTGAAGAAGCAGGGTGTCCTCGGCGACGGGAAGTAGTCCGGCACTCGTGGGTCGTCCCGATGCGGATTGATGTTCTGACACTCTTCCCGGAGCTGTTTGAACGGTATCTGGCATCGAGCATTGTCGGTCGTGCCATCCAATCCGGGATCGTGTCGGTTCGTTGTACGAACTTCCGCGACTTTGCACTGGACAAGCATCGGAGCGTAGATGATCGCCCGTTTGGCGGTGGTCCCGGCATGGTCTTGATGTGCCAGCCGGTATTCGACGCCCTCGAGTCGCTCGAGCAGGAGGGTGGCGGAGCGCCGGTGAAACTTCTGCTCACGCCGCAAGGGACTCGTTTGACGCAGCCGCTGGTGGCCGAGCTGGCCGGTGAGCCCTGGCTCGTGCTGATCTGCGGGCACTACGAAGGTTTTGACGAGCGTATTCGTGTCGGTAGCGGCGCTCGCGAGATATCCATCGGCGACTATGTGTTGTCGGGCGGTGAACCTGCGGCGATGGTGTTGATCGACGCGGTCGTGCGTCTCTTGCCCGGCGCGCTGGGAAACGATGAGGCGGCGGCCAACGACTCGTTTTCTGGTGGCGTGCTCGAGTATCCGCAATACACGAGACCGCGTGAGTATCGAAACATGGTCGTACCGGATGTACTGTTGTCCGGTGACCACCAGGCCATACGGGTCTGGCGCGAAGAGCAAGCATTGAAGCGTACGGCCATGCGCCGGCCCGATCTACCCGATCGAGGCTCGGGGCAGAAGGACGATATCGGAAAAGGAACAGGCGATAGCCCTGATGGGTCTGGACCGCCTATCCCTCCATGAGGATAGCGGCGATACGGTGGAGTTGATGCAATGAGTTCTCCTCTCTTGGATTTGGTTGAGAAGCCATACCTGAAGCCCAAGCTTCCGGTATTTCACGTCGGCGACACCGTAGATGTTCACTGTCGAATCGTCGAAGGCGGCAAGGAACGCATTCAGGTTTACAACGGCGTCGTGATCGCACGCAAGGGGCGCGGGATTAACGAGTCGTTTACCGTCCGTCGCATCGTGGCCAACCAGGGCGTAGAGCGGACGTTCATGATTCACTCGCCCAACGTGGCGAACATCAACACCAAGCGTCGCGGCCGTGCGCGGCGTGCCAAGTTGTACTATCTGCGCGACAGAGTGGGCAAGGCTCGAAAGCTGCGTGAGCTTCGCGTTCATAAGAAAGCTGCTGAGTCCGAGCTGGAAGTCGCGACGGCCTGACGAACCATCTCGTCTGGGCGCGCGCGGCGAGTGGTTGGCTGCGCGTTATCTGAAACGGCACGGCCATCGAATCCAGGAGCGCAATTATCGCTGCGCTTTCGGGGAGATCGACCTGGTCACGATGGACGGCTCCACGCGGGTCTTCGTCGAGGTCAAGACGCGATCCGACGATCGGCATGCCGACCCGGAAGACGCGGTCGGGATTCGCAAGCAAACAAGACTGATCCGCGCCGCACGCCACTATCTGTCCTCGCTCGGGCACGGTGAATCGCCTGGTCGCTTCGATGTCGTGAGTATCGTGTGGCCGGCGAAGGGTCGTCCGAGGATCGAGCACATACCGGATGCGTTTCGACCGGTGTCCTGAGCCAGCGATGAGGGACCACTGTCCGAATCGCGGCGGGAGACCGCCCTGAGCGTATTCGGGCAAGTGTCACGTTGCGAAGCGGTGACGGTACGGGCGAAACACGCAGCAGGTCGCAACCGTTAAATTGAGCCTGTGTTAGCCATGGGGCTGATTGACTCGCACGCGCATCTTACCTTCCCGGACCTGTCAGGCGTTCTGTCTGCCGTGCTCGACCGATGCGCCGCGGGCGGTGTAGATCGCATCATCACCGTCGGGACGGATGTGGCGGACGCGCGGGCGGCGCTTGACCTCGCACGGCAACATGAGGGAACGATCTTTGCTGCCGCCGGGTTCCATCCGCACCAGGCCGCGAAGATGATGACGGACGATCTGGCTGCGATGGAGGGCCTTTGGCGCGACCCCCAGGTGGTGGCCCTTGGCGAAATGGGATTGGACTATCATTACGATTTCGCTCCGCGTGACGTGCAGCAGGACGTTTTTGGCGCGCAATTGGAGCGGGCCTCGGCGTTCGACAAACCGGTTGTCATTCACAGTCGCGAGGCGTTGGATGACACCATGGCCATCTTGTCAGAGCGTGGATTCGTCGGGCGCCGCGTCGTGTTTCATTGCTTTACCGGTACGCCGGATGAGGCAGCGAGCATCGCCGCGCTCGGTTGGCGGATTTCGTTTACCGGTGTGGTCACATTCAAGCGGTCGCAGGAGTTGCAGGCCATCGCTCGGGCCTATCCCGCGGATCAGCTTATGATCGAGACGGATGCACCTTACTTGTCTCCCGAACCGGTTCGCCACAAACGGCCGAATGAGCCGTCGTATGTGGTGCATACTGCCGGGTTTCTGGCGGATTTGCGCGGCGAGACTCTTGAGGATCTCGCCGCCACGACAGCGCAAAACACGGTCGCCTTTTTCGGGTTACCCGCCTAGCATTCCGGCGGTGCTTGCGACTGCGCAGACGCGAGGACGGGTATCTTGACAATCTAAGTCCGGTTCGAAAAATCGCGCCGGAGATGGTCTTTTGACTGGGTCAAAGTGTAGTGAGAAACCACGGGAGAATTGCAATGAACCGAGTACGTGCGACGACGATTTCGATTTTCAGCCTCGCGGTTGCGTCGGCGGTCGTTTTCTTGTTGGTCCAGGCTTCGGATGTGAGCGCCCACTGCCAGGTGCCGTGCGGTATCTACGATGACGCGGCTCGTATCACTCGTTTGCACGAGGATGCCACGACGATCGGCAAAGCCATGAAGGAGATGTCCGGTTTGGTCGGCGTTCACGACGCGCAGTCTCTGAACCAGGCAGTACGCTGGGTGGCGACCAAGGAGGATCATGCCTCGCACGTGATCGACGTGGTCGCACAGTACTTCTTGACGCAAAGAGTCAAGCCGGTTGCGCCGGGTCAAGACGGATATGAAGCGTACCTGAAGAAACTGGCGGATCACCACGCGGTCATGGTGGCGGCCATGAAGGCCAAGCAAAACGCCGATCCCGCGTTTGCGGACCAGCTGCACAAGGCGATCGACACGATGGCCGGCTATTACGGCGGCTGATACGTTAGGTAGGCCGATTGCTTTCGGCCTCCGGTGGTCGCCTTTTCGCCACCGGCGGCGTGAAGAACCAGCTGCCACGTATTGTCCCGCGACCCGTGGGGCCGATAGAAACGGGTGCGTGGTACTTTCCGCGGGATCGAGTTGGGGCATGTGGTTCTCTAAGGCTATGCCGGAGGGTTCACCTGCCTCGGCGGACAGGCAGGTCAACGCTCCACTTGCGGTGGCGCAACGACCTACCCTACGGTTTCCTACTTCCGCCGATTCTGTCACGGAGCCGATAGAAAGCACATGCGGCCGCCCACTTGAGAATGCGGGTCTTTGGGTCCATAATGCGCGCCTTCGGCGAGGATCGGCGGGCGTTGCCGTGGATCGGTTGATCGTCTCGAAGAGTGTTTTAAGAGAGCGCCGCTAGCTCAATTGGATAGAGCATCGGTCTACGGAACCGAAGGTTGCTGGTTCGAATCCAGCGCGGCGCGGTCTAGTCCATGGGTAAGCGTCCGCGTTCGTTTACGTGGTGCCGGAACCCTACGATGGGGTCGCGCGAGGCGCGCCAGGAAGGTCGAAATGCCCGAAGTTTCTGCTGCCGCTGCTACAGCGGCTTCCGACGCGGATTGGTTGAAGTCGCTCGCCGCGTACCGCCAGCCCAGTCTCGCCAAGGCCGTTTGGCAACTCGTGAACACTTTCGTGCCGTACCTCGCCCTGTGGGTGGTCATGGTACGTCTTGAGCAACTGGACTACTCCTATTGGATCACGCTGGCGCTGACCGCGGTGGGGGCGGCGCTGTTGGCGCGTGTGTTCATCTTCTTCCACGATTGCTGTCATGGTTCGTTTTTCGCTTCCACGCGGGCCAACCGAATCTTGGGATTTGTCACCGGTGTGTTGACCTTTACGCCCTACGGTGACTGGCAGCAATCGCACATTCGCCATCATTCGACGGCCGGCGGTTTGGATAACCGCGGCGTGGGCGATGTATGGACGTTGACTGTCGAGGAGTATCTGTCGGCATCCAAGCGAAAGCGGCTTGCCTATCGCTTGTACCGGAATCCGTTTGTGTTGTTCGGTCTGGGCCCGGCCTTCCTGTTTCTGATTTGGGGGCGCTTTCCCAGCAAGCGAGCGCGTAGGCGCGAGCGGCGCTACGTGCACGCCACCAATCTGGCGATTCTGGCGATTGCCGTGACGGCCTGGCTGACTTTCGGGCTGAAGACCTACCTTCTGATTCAGGCGCCCATCATGCTCTTCGCCGGTGCCGCCGGCGTGTGGCTGTTCTACGTCCAACATCAGTTCGACGGTGTGTACTGGGCGCGGCAGGACGATTGGGATCCGATGAAGGCGGCGCTCGACGGAAGTTCGTACTACAAACTGCCCAAGGTGCTGCAATGGTTCACGGGCAACATCGGACTGCACCACATCCACCATCTGCAACCGGGCATTCCGAACTACAACCTGCAGCGTTGCTACAACAACGTGAAGGAAGTGCAAATCGAAAAGCCGCTTACGTTGTTCAAGAGCCTCCGGACGATGTGGTTCAATCTCTGGGACGAACAGGAGCAGAAGTTGATCAGCTTCTGGGCGCTGAGAAGTCACCCGCTACGAGCGTCGCTCCGGGTCGGTTGACCGCGACCAAGCCAGAGAATCCTGTGAGCCGAAGAATACCACCGAAGCCTCGTGTTTGTGCGCAACTTGGCGGCACAGCTTGAAGAGTGTAGAAGATTGATCCTTGCCTTGTTTTTGTCCTCTCCCGGCGCCTTTCCCTCTCCGGTAATGGGTCCCGATGTCACTGATCCTGCAAAGCTTCGATCGCCTGCTGCGCCGCGGCGTTGTCCGGTTCGGTCTCTAACACGGCACGATACTGCGCGGCGGCGCGGTCGCGATCGTCGGTCGCCATGCATGCGTCGCCGAGCGCCAGGAGGGCCGTCGTGTCCGACGGGTTCCTTTCACAAACGCGAGCGAGATACGGGATCGCTTCCGCGGGTCGATCCGTGTTCGCGAGCAACAGTCCCAGATTGCGCAGGCTCAAATCGAGGTCCGGCTTCACCGACAGCGCTCTTTTGTACCATGTCTCGGCATCCGCCCATCGTTGGAGTTTTTCATAGGCCGCCCCCAGGTTGTGGCATGCGTAGGGATTTCCGGGTGTTAGGCTGAGTGCGTGCAGATAATGGGGAATCGCCTCTGCTGCCTTACCGCTGTTCACCAGCACGATGCCGAGGTTCATTCGCGCGTCGACTGAATCAGGACAAACGCGGACCGCCTCGCGGCACTGGGCGATTCCTTCTTCCGTTTGCCCGGCGCGGGCCAGTGCGAGACCCAAGCCCATGCGTCCCGGGCACGACTGACTATCGATGTCGAGGCCGGCGCGGAAGAACTCTATGGCTTTGTCGAAATCGCCGCGCATGGCGTGGAGATTGGCCAGATTGAAATAGGGGCCCACGAAATCAGCCTTCAGTTCGACGGCGGTGGCGAAGGCTCGGGCGGCATCTTCGAGTCGACCCATCACGCGCAACGTGTTGCCGAGATCGCTGTAGATGACCGGATTGTCGTGTTCGTATCGTAGAGCCTCCATGTACTCGCCCAGCGCGGCCTCGCCTTGTCCCGCCTTCATCAGCGACTCAGCCAGGGCACAGCGGATGCGTATGTTCTCCGGTGATTCGCGAAGCGCCTCGCGGTAGATTTGCACGGCCTCCGCTAGTTTACCGCTTCGGGCGTACGCGATGCCCTTCTTGTGCAGCCACTCGGTCCGGTCGGGCTCGTAGGCCACCAGCGGGACGGCGCACACCAGGTAGAGCGCCACCCAACTCAGCCCCCAAAGCATGACATTGCGGTGATTACGTTTGGATAGCGTTCGCCAAAGCTTCTCGATGGCAATGGCCACGAATAGCATGATGAGCGGTATGACAGGCATGCGATACAGCGCTGCGTTGAAAAATGGTATGAACGACGCGGCGTACACCAGCGTGAACGCTAGTACGAGCAGCGAGAATCGATGCCGCTGCCTGTCGCTTTCGTTCCGCGCCGTCTTGACCTTCTTCCACCGGGTGCCGCAAATAACCAATCCGAGCAGAAAGCCGGACGCGACCATGGGGAAGCCAAACGGCAGATAGCGAAGTACGCGCGATGATTCGCGGTCGTAGGCGATCACATAATTGTGGGAGATTTCGTACGGCGCCCAGAACATCCAGGCCTTGCGAGTCGTGAGGGACAGTTCATCGAGCGGATGTGACACGACGTACTCTATCGCGCGGCGCGTGAAGTAGCGGGATACTTCCGAGTACTTCATGGAATGGCCGACCTCGCGTTCCACGGAACGCACGAGTCTCGGATAGTCGTAACAGGTGCCGAAGTCGCCGACGCCCTCCAAGCCGCCGAAATAGAATCCGTCGGCGCTTTCGTTGTTGCCAATAAAGAGATTGATGCCGGCGTTAGCTGAAATCAAGACCAAGTCGTCAGCCACGATCGCATTGCGCACCGTGAGCGGTGCAATGGGGAGAAAGGCGCCCACGACCATGAGCAGGCCGTCCAGGCTAGCTTGCTTGCGGTCGGTTCCCGTCTTGCGCGCAAGGATCATCCACACAAACGCCACCGGTATGAGCGACAGGACATTGGGGCGAGCCGTGGCGGCCAAGCCCAGCGTGATGCCGGACAGTATGGCGTACTTGCGTGCGCCCATCCTCATCCATTGCCCCAACAGATAGGCGGTGCCGAGAAGCAGCGGGATGAGTAGCGACGGTTCGAGAAATTTCGATTCGAAGTAGATGAGCGACCAGTTCGTGGCCATGAGCAGCGCGTAGATCAGTCCCACACCGCGCCCATACCAGGTTCGTGCCAGGAAGTAGGCAATCAGGCAGCTTGCGAGGCCCAACATCATCTGCGCGATACGCGGTGCCAGGTAGCCGACGCCGGCGATTCGATATACCGCAGCGAGAAAGTACGGATAACCCGGCGGCCTCAGGAAGGGGGCCGATTGGATTTGCGGATCGGGCTGTCCGTGAGGCGGTGTCCAGTCACCGGTGACGATCGCCCTGGCCCAGTATTGATGGAATTCCGCATCAATCAACGGATTGGTGAATTCCGGCGTGTTTTTGATTTCAATCAGGTAGAGCAAGCGGAGCAGGCATGCGACCGCGAGGATCGCGAGGAGCGTCCACCACCCGCCGCGCCTCGGCGGACTCGGCTTCTGCACTTTCTTTCGAGCCATGTTGGTCCTCACCGGTAATCTCGCACGAATGCTGCCGCTGGTCGCGGGTCAGCGTATAGACTGGGCTGTGTGACGGCAAGAATGTGCAGTGTCTGTGATGTGGTCACAAGCGAGATATTGGAACGAGTTCTTTTTGGGGACACTTCGCCGGCTGTCGTGATGAGCGACGCCAGATCGTCAGCCGGAACGATATTCATGATGCACGCGTGACAGGATTCGAGCTGTTGCGAGAAGGAGCAAAATGGTCATTAGCGCCATTCCCAGTCCGCTTGCCGCTGGCACGGCGGCGGCGCAGCCGTTGAATGTCTGGTCAGTGTTGCCCAGACCGCGTGTATGCGGCGCAGCGGGCAGCCAGACGAAGTCGGAGCCCTGGACACCGGTGCCGGCGCGCTGGAGCGAATATCCCTCAAGCGTGTCGCTTGGCTCGCTGACGCCGATGTCGAGGGAAGTCATGCCGGAGGCCGGACCGTTTGAGGCCGTAAACGATCCTTCATAGCTGAGAAATTCCACGACCATTCCTTCGGGATCGACCAAAGCGAGACCGTCCGGCGATCCGTTTTGCATCGGAACAAAATCGCACGACAGCGTGCCCATGCAACCTTGCTGATCCGGAAGCAAGCCGGTGAGGTCGATTGTCCCATAAGTCAGTCCGGTGCTGCCGTTGTAGCCGACGACCCTCCAGTCCGAAAGACACGCTCCTGCGGGTCCTGCGATTTCGACGAATTCGCCGGTGTCCGTACCTGCGTTATCGTAGTGAAGCTCATTGATCCAGGGATCGCCGAGGGCGACGTCCACGCATACGTCGGCGTCTTCGTCACAAAGCCGACCGGGGCACGGATCGTCGCCGCTTCGACACGTCTGATCCACGCATTGCTCGACCCCCGTGCAAAAGTCTCCGTCATCACATTCGGGATGGCTTGTACAGGGTGTGCCGCCCAGCCGCAGGTCCATGACGATGGGCAGATGGTCGGTTGAGCTTTCCGGTAGGGTGTCTCCGGCCAGCAACCCTGCGGCCGCCAGTGCGGGTGCCGTCATGGTGTCAGTATTGAGCACGAAGCTGTTGGCCACCGTGACCACGCTATCCGTGAACATCATGCGATCCAGGTTGGACGGCGGGAATTGGCCGTTACCTTGCCAGGTGAAGGTGTCACCGGTGAAGGGATCGGCCGGCGCCAGGTCGGTGATGTCGGAATCGTCCCAGTCGCCGCTGACGTCGGGGCCGTAGGTCGCCTCGTCCTGAATGTCACCGGTGAGGAGCGTGTTCTCGGGTTGCGGTCCGCCCACGAGGTTGAAGTCGCCCAGGACGATCATGGGCGTGTCGATCGGCAGCGCCACTTGGTCGCCGGAAGGTCGGACGAGACCGCGGGCATCACCGAGCCAGTTGGCGATGGCGTCCGCGCTGGCTTGCCGTCGCAAGTCTTCCGAACTTCCGGCGTTGCCGCAGCACTTGAAATGCACGCCAAGGATATAGAGATCGGCGGCATAATCCGCATTCGGTAGCTCGACTATCGCCATGTTGACACCGCGCGTGGACGACGCCGGCACGGTATCCACCGCGGTCAGGCTCAGTGGGTAACGAGAGGCGATGGCCGTGCGGACGCCGTCAAGGAGGCCGAGGTGTACGTGCCAGCCGGCACCACCGATCGGCAAAACGACGTTAAGCCGGCCGGCGAGTTCCGCGGCGGACGTCGCGACGGTAAATTCCTGGAAACAGATGATATCGGGATCCAGTGTGGTGAGGATGCGATCGAACGCAGCATCGCGGGTGGGGTCCTCGATGAAGTTCCGGTTGTGATTGTAGCTGGCGATGCGCACATCCAATGGATCGGCCCTGGTGTAGTCGCCGTTGAGCGGATCGAACGCGACGGCTGTTGGCGCAGCGACGATTGCGGCCAACCACGTGATGCGTATCGCAGCGGCGGATGTCGGGCGACCTTTATTAAGTTCTATCTTGTGGAGCATCCCATCGCGTCCGGGAAGAAGCTATGAGTCATGATTGGTCGCGCTCTTAAAGGGGGCATTCCAAATGAGCGCCCCACGGCCTCGAGAACACTATCTGACTCCCGTATGCATGTCGACTTCGACGAATTGGCGTGGGCGCCAGAAGGATCGGTATTCCATTTCTCGTGCAGCTCGGGAATGGAAAGCAAGCACGGCGTCTAGAGCACCTAAGGAACCAGTGCGGCTTCTCCTCCGCCCCTCCGGGGCGGTTGGATTTGGGACGGGCTCTTTCCACGGGTTGTGCGGAAGTCCGCCTCGGGGCGGCCTTCGCTCCACCCGTGGCTACATGCCTCGACCTCGCCGGAGTCGAAGGGCGCACGCGTACTTCGTGCCATTGATGAGCGGCGCGACGCCCTGCCGCGCTCGCCGTGAATCGGGCTGAGGACGGTGCGAGACGGGCGAGCCCTTCACGTGAGACTTCGAAATGGGCTTGTTTCGAAAAACACATTCCTTATGGTGTCAATACTATGTCATCAACTGGCGACGAAGGCGCAAGGCGGTTCCGGGATTAATCCTTCGCGGGTGATCGGTGAGGAGTTCGTCTTCAGCGATCATTCCCCCGTGGTTTGGGCTCAGGTCGCGTGCCGGAGGCCGGCAAACGGGCCTGCGGGGTGCCATATCTATGGCATATCGATGGCTGTCCCTATTTCTGTCGCCCTATTTCTGTCTGGGACCGTTCATTCTAGTGTACTGTCCACCTTGATTGCGCGAGTCAAGAAAAGGCCGCTCCCTGACAGTCGCGGTACTGATGCCCGGCGAGCGTTCTGTCTTCACCCCGCACTTTAAGGCTGACGATACACCAAAGCCCCTTTTCACAAGTCCTACGACTATACCGAGCGGACGGAGCACGCCGGCAATGGTCGTGCGTCGCACATGACCTAGCTTCGCCAGGCCATGCCACGCGCCGAACTCAAGGGAGCCTTCGGCCTAGCGTGCCCGGCGTCGCCGGGTTGACACTTGTATTAGCCCGAGTCCCAGCATCAAGACGGCAAATGTTCCCAGCATTCCGAAGCCGCATGGGCCGCTGGGTATCAGGTCGTCGAGGCCGCCGCTGTTGTCGTTTCCGTTGCCGTTGGCATTTGCGTTGTTGTTGGCCGCGTTATCGTTGGCGTTGTCGTTCGTTGTATTGTCATTGGTGTTTGCGCCGTTGTCGTTCGTGTTGTCGTTGGCCGGTGGTCCGCCCGTCAGGCAGGGGTCGGTCAGGCCGTTGGCGAGATCCTGCACGTCGCTTACGCCGTTTTCGTTGCAGTCGGGTAGGAACGTGAAGGGTACGACCAGCAGATCGCCATCCATGCCGATGCCGTCACGGTCGTCATCGGACGACCAGGCGGCGACCCAGTTGCTCTGGCCATCGGTTGCCACTCGCGGTGTCGTGTCGTCTCCCGCGTCTCCATCGGCGTTTGCCTCGAGCAATAACGCTTCCATCCAGTCGATACCATTGTTGACGCTGCGCGACGAGATGACGTCGAGGTCTGCGCCGCCCTCGGCGGCCGTTTCCCATACCATCATCCAGGTGCCGAGCCGGTCCGTCGCGATATACGGATTCGTGCCGGCGCCGACCGTGACGGGTTCCCGCCAGACGTCCTCGATTTCGCCTTCGGGTACGTCCAGGCTGAAATCAGGGCCGGTATCGAGAAATCGCGCCGCGACCACGTTGTTGCCTAGTGTCCATGAGGCCAGCCAGTACCCGGCATCCGTATCGGACTCGGATCGCTGGAAATCCGACCCGATTTGTGGACCGACGCCGCCCGCACTGCCCGGAAGAGGCTGCAATGGGGACCATGTGCCGCCGTTGTCCTCGCTGCGTGCGAAGACGATCTGTAAGGTGGAATGCCAGACCGCCATCCAGTTGCCGTCTCCGTCCGTGGCAATGGAGGGGGTCGTGTCGGCCGCGGCGTCGCCTTCATTATTTGTGTTCAGTACGGACGCGGTGCTCCATGATCCACCCCCGTCCGTGCTGACGGACATGAAGATGTCGGCGTCGCTCGTGGTGTTTTGATTGCCGTCGATATCTCTTGTGGAGGACCAGACGGCGATCGTACGGCTGCCGTCGGTCGCGAGTGCTGGATCGGCGTCCGTACCCCCGTTCTGCTGGCTCGGCGTCGAAAATGTGGTCTGGGCCGACCAGGTCGAACCGCCGTCCGCGCTGCGAGAATGATGGACGTTCGAGACGGTTCCTCCACCCGGCATATCACACTGCCAGACGACGATCCAGTTTGCCCCCGCCGAGACGATGGCGGGGTTGAGATCGTCTATGCTATCGGTCGTGGCGTCGCTGTTGAGTGCGGCGGGATCGCTCCACGTCGCGCCGCCGTCGCTACTTGTCGCGACGAGAATGTCCAGATCGTTGCCGATGGAACCGTCCAGCGTATCGTCGGACTGCCAGACGGCGACCCAGTTGCCCGCTCCGTCAGTGGCCAACTGCACATTGCCATCGTCGCCGCTATCCGCGCCGGCGTTGCTGTTGAGTACAGCCACGTCGCCTAGGAATTGGCCCCACGCCGGTGTGATGATGCCGCTGAGCGTGACCGCTAACGACGCCATCCACACTAAGTGACGATTCCGCTTTGTTCCGAGTTTGTTGATTTCCACTCGCATCGTGTTTCTCCAGTTCAAGCAGTCACCGGTTGACATGGCTGACGACCGTGTCGAACCCACATGCGCATCGAAGTGCCGACTCCATCCCGCCTCGGTCATCACGCACGTCAAGATTCCACCGAACCACCAAGGTCCGGAATTCGCGACCGGCCCGCACTCACCATACGGCAATATCGTGGTCTCGCAAAGTCGCCGCGGTTCCGTAGCGATCCTCCGAGCCGGCCCTGGAACGACGTAGGGCCTGTGGAGGGATGATTGGAAGGGTGCGCGCGGGGGCCGGTCTATCGGCTTGTCGTTCGCCTTTTCGACTCCTTTCCACATTGGCATTTTGCCTTGAAGTGTCAGCGGAAAACGGGTTCGTCTGGTCAGTACAGTTTTCGCAAACGGCGCCGCGGGGCGGCTTGCGACGGCGACGGAGCTCGGCCAGTGCGCAGTGGATCTGGCGGTCGAGCCTGTTTTCGTAGCGGACGACGCGAAGTAGGGCGTCGCGGTCGGGCAGCGCGGCGATGAGTGGGTGGCGGGTTTGGCGAAGGGCCTCGTCGCATTCGGCGGTGCGGTTGTGGACGCGGAGGGCATCGACTCTGGGTTGCAGCGTATGAATCACATTCGGCGGTACCCGCCGGACTTGGTCTTCGAGAGAGAGAGGGCGTTGTTGGCGGTCTGTTGCACAAGAGGCGACGTGCCCCGCGTAATTGACGTGCCTTGCTCGTCCGGGTCGCTGCACGGTGCAGATGCCGCGTTTTCCAATGGGTTGTCGAGTACGGGTAGGGCATATGCATTGCGGGAATCGCGAATTGCGTATTCGAGTTTGCAGCGTTCGTCGGGTGTTCGTTGGTGGTTTGGTCTGCCGAGGAGCGCGGCGGGGCGGCGAATGGATGACTGACACACCGGTGACAGTCACTCGGCCGGAAGAAACGGCGAGCCGTCAACGCTGTGCCCGCCCGCGCGCCCCGCGCCACCAGTCGAAACGCCACTCGTGCACGCTTTTGGGGGTCTAGTCTGAAGTTGGTGGTGGCCGAGGAAGGCATCGAAGATCCCAGCGACGAGGACATCCGCAAGTTCGATCAGAAACGGCGAAACAAGAAGGTCTCCAACCAGGAGTGGATGTCGCCCAACGATCCCGACGCGCGCATCGCCAGGATGAAGGACGGTCGTACGCACATGGCCTACAAGACGGAGCACGCGATCGACCTCGAGAGTGACCTGGTGATGGCCGCGGGGGGGTAC
>Ga0055452_10000014_pt1 | contig 33760 bp, 32 predicted proteins | sample China_Galinas_PW_6_FD_57735 | JGI IMG/M metagenome (GOLD analysis project Ga0055452, IMG submission 57735) | Wetland microbial communities from San Francisco Bay, California, USA, that impact long-term carbon sequestration - China_Galinas_PWC_D2 | ecosystem: Environmental > Aquatic > Marine >... | reverse complement strand
TGAGCAAGGTGGAGACAAGATCATCGGCGATTCCTCCGGCCATTTTGCCGATGATGTTGGCCGTCGCAGGCGCCACGAGCAGGAGATCTGCTTGATTGGTTCGTTCGATGTGGCGTACGCCGGCGACATCCTCGGCGGACCACATACCGGTCAGCACGCGTCGTCCCGAAAGCGCCTGAAAAGTCACGGCGCCCACGAATTCGCGTGCCGCCGCGGTCATGGCCACCGTCACCCCGGCACCACGCTGCACCAGTGCCGAAACGACGTAACAGACCTTGTAGGCGGAAATGCCACCGCACACCGCCACGAGGACCTCATAGCCCTCGAGTTGGTGAGGCTTGTCGGCGTCAGATGTCGGCATCTTCCTCGGCTTCCATCACGGGCGCTTCGACGAGTGTGATCTTGTCTTCGAGGATCTCCTGGATAACGATTTCCATGTCGGTCATTCCCCTGGTTTCCACCATGGGCCGGGCGCCTTGGATCAGTTCCAACCAGCGCCGTTGAATCAGCGCGGCCAGCTTGAAGTGCCCCCCGACCTTGTTGACGATGTCTTCGTGTCTCAGCGCTTCGATCATGCTCGTACCTGCTCCTCTAGGATGATGTTCTTGACTTCGTCTATGGTGTCGTCCAGCACGTCGTTGACGACAAAATGATGGTAGCAACCGCTGTCTCGCGCGACGGCGATCTCGCCATCGGCCTCTCCCAGGCGCTTCGCGAGTTGCTCGGCCGCCTCCGTTTTTCTTCCTTCGAGCCGCGCCCGCAGCGATTCAGGGCTCGGCGGCAAAATGAAAATCAGTAGCGAATCCGGCATGGTCTTCGCCACCTGCATGCCGCCCTGTACGTCTATCTCGAGAACGACAAACCGCCCCTCCGCGACGGCTTTTTCCACGGGGCGGCGTGGGGTACCGTATTGATGCCCGACATATTGGGCATACTCGAGAAAGGCCCCGTCCGCCTTCCGTTTCTCGAATTCCTCCGGTGTCACGAATTCGTACGACTCTCCGGCCACATCCCCCGGTCGTCGCGGTCGGGTCGTCGCCGACACGCTCCAGGCGGCGTTCGGGAGGCGCTGCAACAGCGCGTTGCACACGGAAGTCTTACCGGTGCCGGACGGACCGCTGATGACGATCAGCCTACCTTGGCCTTTCGAACCGGATTCCGGCGGGCTATTCGACATTCTGTACCTGCTCCTTGATCCGATCGACCAGGGCCTTCATTTCGACGACGTTGCGGGCGATCTGTGCGTCGTTGCTCTTGGAACCAACGGTATTGACCTCGCGCAGCAACTCTTGCGCGAGAAAGTCCAACGTCCGCCCCGTCGGCTCGTCACGCGCGCACAATTCAACAAACTGATCCAGATGCGACCGCAGGCGCGTGATTTCCTCCGCGATATCGCATCGATCGGCGAACAGCGCAACCTCCCGTGCCAGCGCATCCGCCTCCAACTCGAACCCGCCCGCCTGCATCATGGTCGATACGCGGTTCGTCAGGCGTTTTTGGTATTCCTCCACCACGACCGGTGCGCGCTCACCGACACCATCGACCTTTTCGCGCAAAGCGTCGATGCACTCGATCAGAGCGCCGTGAAGGGCCTGCCCTTCGTCGCGGCGCATGTTGCTGAGTGCATCGAGAGAACGCTTTGTCAAGTCCGTCAGCAGGGTCGTCATGCGCGTGCGCTGCTCGTCGTCGAAATCAGGAGGATGAATGACACCCGGAAGCAGCGCAACGGCCCCCAGGTCGAGCGTCGCATGTACCCCTTCGGGCAGGCTCGCGCGCGACAATTCGTCCACATAGCGCTGCAACATCGACTGATCGATCGGTGACAGCATGGCATCGATCGTGCCCTGTGCGCGGATCGTCACGCTCACGCTGCCGCGCGAGAGGCGCTCGCGCACCGTCCGCTCCACCGCGTTTTCCGCGAACTGGAGACGTTCCGGGATCTTCAGCGAGACCTTGAGGTAGCGGTGATTGACACTGCGCACCTCGACGGCGTAACTGATCCCATTGTCGGCCAGCTCGACGGTCCCAAAGCCCGTCATGGAACGGATCATGCGATTTATTGATCCTCGCCGCTTCCGCCCGCGGTATCGGCACCCGGTTCGCCAGGCTCGTCGCCGGTCGGTTTTTCGGAACCGCTTTCGGCCGGGGGTGTATCCTGTTTCGCACCGGCGTCGGGCGGCGTGGCCGCCGGTGCCGGAGTATTAACGGGCGGTACGTTGACCGGAACGGTGGTCGTTGTGGTGTCCGACGGTGGTGGCGTCACCGGTACCGTTTCCGTAGTCGTCGGCACGGTGGGTGTTTGGGCTACGCTTTCCGGCTCGAGTACGAAGCCGCCAATCACACAGGCGACCAGGAACGCGAAGGCGACCACCACGGTGATCCAGGTGAACACATCGCCCGTCTTGGAACCGAACGCGCTGGAGCCGCCGGCGCCGCCGAAGGCACCGGCCAAGCCGCCACCGCGACCGCGTTGCAGAAGAATGACGAGCATCAGGAATGCGCAGATCACGATGATAAGTACCGCCGTGAACCACTGCCCCCAACTCATTTCAGCCAGCATGTGCATGGGTATGCCCTTGTCGAAACTCTCAATACTCAACTACTTCGTGACGCGACCGGCTTAGAATCGCCAGCCACGGTCAAAACCTCTTCCGCATCAACAGGCGCCGGACGCCACCGATGATGCCGCGGAAATAATAGCCACAAAATCGTCGGAGACCAAGCAGGCACCGCCCACAAGAGCCCCGTCGATGTCCGGCTGGGCGGCCAGATCCGCCGCATTTCCCGGCTTCACGCTGCCGCCGTACAGAATTCTCGTGCGGTCCGCCGTGCCCTGGTCGTAGATTTCGGCCAGCTTTCCGCGAATAAATCGGTGAACGTCCTGTGCTTGATCGGGTGTGGCGGTCTTGCCGGTGCCGATTGCCCATACCGGCTCGTAGGCGATGATGAGCCGGCTAGGCGCCACGTCCGCGCCAAGGACCTCGTCCAACTGTGTACCGACGACGTCGTGAGTTTTGCCGGCCTCCCGCTCGTCAATCGTCTCGCCGACGCAGTAGATGGCCGTCAGCCCATGACCGACCACCGAGCGGACCTTCTTGGCCAGTCTTTCGCCGGGCTCGCCGAATACATGGCGCCGCTCACTGTGACCGATGATGACGTGCGTGGCGCCGGTGTCCTTGATCATAGGCACGGACACTTCGCCGGTGAACGCGCCCTTGTCCTCTTCGTGTGCGTTTTGTGCGCCCATCATGATGCGGGAACCGGCGATCGCTTTGGCCATCGGAAACAGCGTAGGAAACGGCGGGCAGATCAACACCTCGACACCGTCGATCGCTTCCACGCCCTTGCGAATTCCGTCCACAAGCTCGCGCGCTTCCGCGAGCGTTTTGTGCATCTTCCAGTTTCCGGCGATTAGTGGTGTTCTCATTGTGGTTGACATCCTTGCGCGTCATGCACGCGAATCGAATCAGGTCGCCCAGCCGCCGCCGGCACTGCGTCGAACAACGGCATCTTCACGTCCCCAAAGGGTGACGCGATGGTCCACAATCTCGGCGATTTGTCGAATTTGTTCCATCAGCTTCACGAAATTCATCGGCAGCACGGCCTGCGGGCCGTCACACAGGGCACGTTCCGGGCAACTGTGTACTTCCACGATCGCGCCGGCGGCTCCGGCGGCGATACCCGCCAGCGCCAGATGCGGCACAAGATCGCGCTTGCCGGCCGCATGCGATGGATCGATGAACACAGGCAAATGACACCGCTCCTGAATGACCGGAACGGCGGATACGTCCAGCGTGAAGCGCGTTTCCTCGCAGAACGTGCGTATGCCCCGCTCGCAGAGTATGACGCGGTGGTTTCCCTGGCTCAGCACGTACTCCGCTGACATCAGAAGATCGGTGATTGACGCCGCCAGACCGCGTTTGATAAAGACCGGCTTGTCCGTCTTGCCGACCTCGAGCAGCAGGTTGAAGTTCTGCATGTTGCGGGCGCCGATCTGGAAGATGTCGGCGTACTCGCCGACAATCTCCACGTCGCGCGGATCGACGACCTCGGTAATGGTCGGCATGTCCAGTTCTTGGCCGGCCTGTTGCAGCAACTCCAGCCCTTCCTTGCCCATACCCTTGTAGGAATAGGGCGAAGTCCGCGGCTTATAGGCACCACCGCGAAGGATGGAAGCCCCGGCCTCTTTCACGGCCTTCCCAACACCGAAGAGTATCTCTCGGCTCTCGATGGCGCAAGGTCCGGCGATGATGTTGACGTGCGGTCCGCCAACGCGAATGCCCTTGATATCGAGAATGGTGTCGGCCTCATGGAACTCGCGGGACGCGAGCTTGTAGGGCTGGGTGATGGCCATCACCTCGTCGACGCCGGGGAGTTGCTCGAGCTGCTCCTGCGCCTCCGGTGTCTTCTGGCCGATGGCCCCGACGATGGTGCGGAACTCGCCTTTGGACGGATGCGCCACCAGGCCCAGCTCGCGCACGCGCTCGACCACCCGGTCGATGTCCGCCGCAGCGGCGCTGGCCTTCATGACGACAATCATGTCCATGTGGTTTTACGTACCTGTGAAAACCCCGTATGGCGATCGGTGAAACCGCGGTCCGGAGAGAGCTAAACGTAACATAAGTCTTGCTTTTAGCGGAACTTATATACCGCACGTCGCGAATCGAGGACTGTATCACGTTGGGACGGGGCTGTCAATGAGGGATAGACTTGCCGGTAGTGCCGTACTTTGAAAACGCCCTCTGTGACCGGCGTCACAGCCAAACAATCGCCGCGACGATCGCAAGAACGCCAACACCGATAGCAACGGTCCACCACCACGGCACGTAAATACTTACGTGCGTGACGGTCGTCTCTCTGTCCGCAGGGAAATAGTCGTCCATGGCTACTTCGCCCAGTCCTCGACGGCAACAAACGCTCAATCGGCCACGCGGACGCCACCGCCGCTAGGGGCCATTGATGAAGGTAATCGCGGGGTAGATAGATAAGACAATCGCCACAAGCAGGATGATCTTGATTTCCAAGTACCTGCTACGCCAAACGCTTCCGGCTTGGGGACGGTCGTACGATCCGGTGCAGCCCAAAGAGGTCGTCGTCCAGCCGTCTGCATCGAATCGTTCGGCAACAGAAGTATAGCCTACGCAACCAGGCACATACCACTGGCTCAACGTGACGCGCAGGTGCGGCGAACGAAAATCTGGATTTGCGAACGACACTCGTTCCTCGTCACACACGTTACACATTTGGATGAAAAACCAGCCGTTGCGCACCTCGATCCCGATTTGCCCCTTGTTGTCGATACTGGCCATGCACTGCTCGAATGGTGCCACGTAACTGAGGACCCACAAGACAAGCAACGAAAATACAGTCGAGCTGACCAATACGATGATCGTCTTGCAGATCATGCCACACCCTCTGCTTCGGCTCGAGTTCGTACTCCCCGGCGACAACCACTCGATTGGGCATGCCGGTGCGGCAGGCCTCAACCTCACAGCAGTGGTCATCCATAGCAACGCGAACTGTGCCGCCTAGCCCAATTATACCCGCCGAGAACGTGGCCATGGGCGATGACGACGAAACGTGTTAAATGGCCCATCCATCGCCAGGCTATTCGCCGGAGCCAAACCGGGAGGCTGCCCTACTTGCCGCATGCTAATCTCAGATGGCACCCAGGCGATAGGCCACCACACGATTGCCCAGAAATGTTGGAATTACCAGCAGGTTGCTCGGCTTGATGAACTCGAAGTCCGCGCAGTTGAGTCCGGCATCGGCCACGTTGAGAATCTCGACCACCTCACCGCCCGGCGACACTCGGTAGACTTGTCCTTCCCAGTGAGAGACGAGGTAGTAGCCTTCGTTGTCTACCCGGATCCCGTCGATCACGCCCGCGCCGAGCGACGTGATGTCCGTCACGTGCCCGGTCTGCAGGTCCACGCGCTTGAACAGGCCGTCTCCCGTACTGCCCGCCAGCAAGCCGCCGTCGTGAACGAACAACCCGTTAGTTCGGTGGAGATCCATGCCGGTCTTCCACACATCGCATTTGCCGTCTCGGAAGGTGTACACGTCCCTCGCCGGCGCCGACCTGCTCGTGTTGGAAACGTAGACGGTGCCGTCGTCACCGATCGCCACGTCGTTCAAAAACTTACTCTTCGGCGCCTTGTAGCGGGCTATGATCTTGCCGGTTTCGATGTCGATCTCGACCAGGTTTGTGCTGAATCCTTCCACGACGAAGAGCTTGCCGCCTAGAATGCCCATCCCGCACGGGCCGTCCAATCCGGTGACCCATTCGAGGTCCAGAATTTCGCCGGTCGTGCTGATTTTTGAGATGAAGCCCCTTCCGGCGTGGCTGGCCTCGACCCGGTCGAAGCTGGTGACGTAAAGGACGTCGCGTATTTCATCGTAGAGAACCGACTCCGGTATTTTGAAGACCGGCGGCGTTTCCCAGGCTTTCGTGAGACGCTCGTGCTGCCTGGTGACCGGATCGAGAGAGCGATCCGTCCGGCACATGAAGCCCCAACCCCCGAACGAATCGGTCACCATCAGAAAAACCTCGTTCAATCCCTTTCGTAGCGGCAGATGCACGGTGTCGAAGAGCCCCACGGCGCCGAGAAATGAGGGATCGCGGCTGCGGTAGCCACTTGCCCCCGAGAAGACGGGCATTCCGTTGAGGAAAACAGTGACGTCGTCACTGTAGCCGATTGACCATTGCACGGTTTGTGGGCGTGTCGCGTGAACCACGGTTCTGGCGAACGCCGTCTGTGCCTGCGGGCCCGTCCGCTCGAGGTGCCACGACAGGTTCACCAACCCGGAGGGCTCGGCGCTGACCTTCTGCCACTGGGCGTTGAAAATCTGAAAAAAACGTGGATAGGTAGTCCGATCGACCTGGGCGGCCGGATACGACCGGGAGATTTCCCACTCGGTAAGCATGCCCGATGGCGTGACTTCCGCCGGCGGTTCTTCGAATTCGAGTGCGCCCGTGATGGTGTAACGGAAGTTGGAGAAGTAAGCCGTACTGTCCTTCGGTCCCATCAGCCCTATCGCGCCTTTCGATGTTCCGTGCTTCAGGTACATAATCTCCAAGTCCGGCGCGGTGGCGTCGTTGATGAACACGCGAGCTTGCGAACCGGCGATCTCGATGCGGAGACGGATCCACTCATTGCGCGGCAGGTTCGCGCCGGCCGTGAAGCCGTCGCCATGGTATAGCTGCCACCCGGCCACCCCGTTGATCACGGGAACGTATTGCAGGGCGTCCGGGTATAAACCGGCCCGGTGCGGGCGGATGTAGAAGCGCTCGTAGTTGCCCTTACCCGTGTGGCGAAAGATGATGCTGGGGTAGGATCGGCGGCCGTCGACGGCCACATCAACCTCGATCACACCATCTGCAAACGCGACGTCGTTCAGAAGGGCGGCGCCGGCCAGCGCCCGCCGGCCAAGATGATCCACTACTTCCGCATTTGTCATGTCCCAGCGTGCGTCTGTGAAATCGACCTTCACCGGCGCCGCAGAGGCAACCGCGGCCCAAATAAAAACGAACGGAATCGAAAATGACTTTGCGCAATGCACTGAACGAGCGAATGGCGTCATGAGGAAGGTCCTTACCGGCACAGAGGCCTGCTCTGCAAGTGCTACCGACAGATCGAGTATACATCCCCCGGCTCGGTGCCCCATGCATGACTCTGTGGCTTCCTGTAATTGAATGTCGTGGCACGCATATCGCAGTGTTCTGATGGCGCTTCACGCGCCGGCACAATGCACCGTTTTGGAATCAGCTCGACTGCACACGCCGCGCGGGTTTGAATCCGATGCACTCAGCGGCTATTGATCCATGCAATAGGCGGCTATAATCGAGATTGCAGCCCAAGGAGGCTACCCTGAATGAATGTCTTTTTCGTGCATGCCCATCACGAGTCGAAGAGCTTCAACCGTGCCATGACGCGGGTGGCCGTCGAGACGCTGGAAAGCGACGGACACGAGGTCGTCGTCTCGGACCTGTACGCGATGAAGTTCGACCCCATCTCGGATCGGCGAAACTTCGTTGAGGCCAAGGAACCTGATTACCTCAAGCAGCAGGTCGAGGAGCGGCATGCGTCGGCGACCGGCGGATTCGCGCCGGACGTTCTGTCGGAACTGGAGAAGCTGGAACGCTGCGACGCGCTGATTTTCCAGTTTCCCCTGTGGTGGTTCGGACTGCCGGCGATCCTCAAGGGCTGGGTGGATCGCGTGTTTGCGATGGGTCGCGTCTATGGCAACGGCAAGTGGTTCGACAGGGGTGTGTTCGCCGGGAAGAGGGCCATGCTATCACTGACCACCGGCGGCGGCGCGACGATGTTCGGCGAGCGCGCTCCGGGAGTTACGGCTTCCAAAGAGATCGGCTATTCGTTCATTCCTGGATGCTCGCAGCCGGCTTTCTTGCTCAGCCCAATAAATGGACACTACGCGGTGTGGCTCGCTACGCCTTCACTGCATGGCTCTATCATCCAATACACCTCGCCGGCTTACCGGCGCACTCGCTACGTCGCTTCTCCGGTCAAAACAATCCCACGATCTTGATCCCTCCAAGAACAGCCGCGGTCCCCACGACCAACACGCCCAACACATTGGCGGACCAACGGTTGACCCACCTCCCGAGCAGATCGCGGCGATTCATGACAACGAGAAGGAAGACGGCCACGAACGGCAGCAGGATACCGTTGGCCGCCTGTGCCATGATGATGGCGTGGATCGGCTTGTAGCCAACCAATGCCAGCCCCGTACCGATTAGCACGATCGCCGCCCAGACAACTCGAAAGCGGAGCGCGCCAAGATTAGATGACCAGCCCAGCGCACCCGCGGTGGCGTAGGCCGCGGCCAACGGCGCGGTGATGGCACTGGTCAAACCCGCCGCGAGCAGACCCGTGGCGAAGAGCGCACCCGCCGCTCGGCCGATCAGCGGTTCCAGTTGTTTCGCCATCGCGGCGGCGGATTCGATCGTGGCCCCTCTATCGAAACATGCGGCGGCCGTCACCAGGATCGCCAGGGTCACAAGCCCGCCGAGCACCACGGATAGGACCGTATCGATTCGCGCGGCGCGGATGGACTCGTCTTGCGCATCGCAGGCCGCCCATCGCTCGCGCACCGCGCTGGCGTGAAGAAAGAGGTTGTAGGGCACGACCGTCGTGCCGATCAGCGCCATGACCGTGGTAAGCGATCCGCCCGGAAGCGAAGGCACGAACACGCCCTGGGCGATATCGCCGAGCTTGGGTCGAACCAGGAGAGCAGTCGCCACAAACACGAGGCTCATGACGATGACCATCACTATCAGTAATCGTTCGATTACGCGATAGACACCGCTCGCCAGAATCGCGAACGCCGTTGCGCCGATCACCAGGACCCACGTTCGGTACGAGACGCCGGTAATCGCCTCCGCCCCGAGTGCCGCGCCGGCAATGTTGCCCATCTCGAACGCGGCGTTCCCGAACGCGATCGCCGCCAAGACCAGAAACACCGACAGCCACCGCGCGAGCCGGTTCGCAAAGGTCGAGCGCAGCGCCTCGCCCAATCCTTCGCGCGTCACCACCCCGAGCCGCGCGGACATTTCCTGTAGCACAATGGTAGCCAGCACCGCGAAAGCCAGGGCCCAGGCGACGGAATATCCGAAGCCGGCACCGGCCTGACTCGCCGTGGTCACCGTGCCCGGGCCGATGAAGGCCGCCGTCACCAGGATACCGGGTCCAAACCGGAGGTGTGGCCTCTTCGTCATTTTGTGGCCATGACTCACGGCAGAAGGGATCGATAGGCATCAAGAATGGCCTCGTCGGTGACATCATGGCGAATCACCGGCCGCCCAATGCCCTCGAGAAGCACGAAACGGACGCGGCCGGCACGACTCTTCTTGTCGCTGCGAATCGTCTCCAGGATCTGCTCGGCGTCGATCGTGACCGGCATTTGTACGGGCAGACCGAATTTCGCCAGCAGCCTCTCAGTCCGATCCACGCCGGTTGAATCCAGAAGCCCCAGCGACCGCGACAATCGACATGAGGCCACCGTACCGAGTGCCACGCACTCGCCGTGACGTAGCGAATAGTCGGCACGGCTTTCGATCGCGTGCCCGATCGTGTGCCCCAGATTGAGCAGCGCGCGGAGCCCGGACCGCTCATAAGTGTCTTTTTCGACGATGTCGGCTTTGATGCGCAGGTTGCGAAGAATGAAATCCGTCGTGATCGCCGGTTCGAGCGCCAGAATCTCATCCGCGTGCGCTTCCTGCCAGGAAAAAAACTCCTCCGAGCGGATCAGACCATGTTTGACGGCCTCCGCAACCCCCGCCCGGACTTCGCGGGCCGGAAGGGTCCTGAGGCACGCGGGGTCCGTGACCACCATGAATGGCTGATGAAACGCGCCGACGAGGTTCTTTCCCACGGGCAGATTGACGGCCGTCTTGCCGCCGATGGAAGCATCGATGGCCGCTTCCAGGGTCGTGGGCAGAATGGCGAACCGAACACCTCGCATCCAAGTGGCGGCCACAAACCCGGCGAGGTCGCTCACCACGCCGCCACCGAGTGCTAGAATCACTCCGTCTCGATCGATACCGTGCTGGGCGAGCGTTCGGTAAATCTCTGCCGCCTGGTCCAGGTTCTTTGACGATTCGTTCGGCGGAATACGAGAGACAGCAACTGAAAACCCGGCAACAGCCAGTGCCTCTCGGACCGTCGCGCCATACAGGTCGCCGACAGTCGTATCCGTAACGATCAGGACAGTCGGTTTGTGTGATTCGCCCAACGCCTGTCGAAGGAATTGGCCAGACGCCGCAAGTGCATTCAGCCGCACTGCAATTTTCGTCGGTCCGCCGGTTACATGTACGTCAAAATTAAACATGCTTCACCTGCCGCCGCCGCTGAATGTCCAACCTCCGCCTACTCGATCCATCCGGGCAATCAGACTCGAACCGTCGGCTGGTGGCAAGCCGTTATGGCACGACCGATAGCCTCGCTGAACGGTCCCTCCTGTTCCAAACCGGTAGCCAGCGCGGAAACTCCCTTCGAGCCGCGAAACGTGTGCAACAAAGCCACTGTCGAGCTTAGAACTATCGGACACCGCGGCGAATGCCGCCCGGCCGGAACGGAACCGCGGACAGCGATACAGAAATGTAAATTATTGTATGGCATGATGTTACAATCGCATGACCTCGCACTCTAGTCGTAAGCAAAGCGTAACATGTGAATGGTACCGCGTTGACGATTTTATAGGAATCGTGTAGTATCCACGCAATGAGCAAAGCGACGATAGCAAGACCCAAAAAGAAGGCGCGAACCACCAGCAAACCTGCCGCCAAGCAAATCCGAACGTTTCGATCAGCAGTGAATTTTTTGAATTCTCTGACGAATTTCGAGCGTGCGGTTCGCGTCCACTACAACGAAACCAACTTCGGGCTGACCCGAATGAAGCGCCTGATGAGCGCGCTGGGCAACCCACACACGAGTTATAAGACCGTCCACATCGCCGGAACCAAGGGAAAGGGTAGCACGGCAACGATGCTGGCTGCTATGCTGGAGGGGTGCGGCCTGAAAGTCGGCCTTTACACATCACCCCATATCCTGAACATTCGCGAGCGAATCGCCGTCAATCGCGAGATGATCCCGGAAAACGAGTTTGCCAGAGCCGTCAATGCGGTCGCGAAAGCTTCGGTCGAGAACCGGGTCGGCGAGCCCACCTACTTTGAAGTCATGACCGCGGCCGCATTCTTGTATTTCGAGAAAAAGGAAGTCGATATCGCCGTGGTGGAGACAGGCCTGGGTGGTCGCCTCGACGCCACGAACATCGTCCAGCCCGAGGTCGTGGGTTTGACGAGCATCAGCTACGACCACATAAGCCAACTGGGACGAGATCTCGTCTCGATCACTCGCGAGAAGGCTGGCGTCATGAAAACGGGCGCCCCAGTCATTAGCGCGCCGCAACGCCCCGAGGTGCGCAAAACCCTTGCAGAGACGGCCAAGGAGGTAAACGCGCCCCTGCGGTTTTCCAATGAGGGCGTTGACTTCAGCTATCGGTTTGAGTTCTCACGCTCGGCGGGGCGGCATGCACGTATCTGCCTCACTACACCGACAAGCCGATTTGAACATTTGGAGGTGCCACTTTACGGCGAGCACCAAGCGGTCAATTGTAGCTTGGCGCTGTGTCTCGCCGACGTGCTGAAGTCGAAAGGATTGCCCATCGACGATCAGCTGGCGATGGCCGGGCTGTCGGAAGTCGAATTGCCCGGCCGTATGCAGATGATCTCGGAAGAGCCGCAAATACTCGTGGACGGCGCACACAATGCGGCGAGCATTAACGCTCTGATGCGCGCGATCGGGCAGCATATTACTTACGACTCGATGATCGTGATCTTCGGCTGCCACAAGGACAAAGATGTGTCCGGTATGATCAGGCAAATCCAGCTTGGGGCTGACAAGATCATTTTCACGTCGATTGGCACACCACGTTCGTGTGATCCGGCCGAACTGGCTGCTGAATACACGGAACATTCCGGAAAAATGGCGCAGGTGGCGGACTCGCTCGATGACGCCATTCGCATTGCGCTGAGCGCGGGCACCCGTGAGGATTTGATCTGCATTACGGGGTCGTTCTATCTCGTGGCGCAGGCAATCCAAAACCACTCGGCGCAGAAGTAAGTTTGCCGGTCCTGTTTGCCGATCGGTTCAGTTGGAACGTCATTTCGGGGTTGCCCGATCTTGAGGACGGAAGCGAACGAGGTCACTGGGGAGTTCCTGCGGCGTGCATCCATCCGGAAATTCCTCTTTTGCCGCCACGTACCACGACGGGGTCATTCACCTGGACGAACCCGCTCCATGGACGGAGGGGCAACGTGTCTCGGTGACACCCGTCGCGCAGCCGGGCGCCGATGAGCTTATGGGACCTGTCATCATCGCTGGGTTCGGCCTCGCGGGGCGTTGCGTGGCGGATTTGCTCGCAACCGAGGGCATCAGCTTCACGATCATCGAGAAAAACGTCGTCACGGTCGAAACGCAGCAATCGCTGGGTCGACACATCATCGAGGGGAGCGCAGCAGACGCCACCACGTTGACCAAAGCCGGGCTGGCAAATGCCTCGATCTTGGCACTCACGATTCCGGACGAGGAGGCCGTACTGAAGGCCACCGCCGTCGCACGGCGGCTGAACCCCGACATCTACATCATTGCCCGCACCCATTACTCCTCGAAGGGCATGCGTGCGGCCCAACTCGGTGCTGACGAAGTCGTCAAAGCCGAACAGGCCGTCGCCCTGCAGTTCTATGACAAGCTTCGGCTTCGCCTCGGCGCCCGTGAGAAAACCGAGTCGGCCTGATCGGTTGCGACGCATCACGAAACCGCAATTGTCACCAGGATGATCATCGCCCGTCAAAGTGACGTGGTCCCTGCACGGGGAAGGCGGCCGGTGTTTCGCCGTGAAGGCGTCTTTCGGAACATAATTCCCGTTTCGCGACAGGGCGTCAGTGATTGTCGCCGCTGTTGGCCCGGAAGGAGACTATCACGTAGTAGGCGAGGCCCACCCGGCCACCGGGCAATTCACAATGCCATGCTTGCTGGTGCGAGGATGTTTCGCTGCGAGTAGGCCGGCGGGTGTCGAGACTCTTCGATGACGTCAGCGATCCGGGGTTAAATGTCGCATATTTGTTCGTTTTGTCTTCGTACGACCGCGTTTCTGACTTGTTTGTTTCCACCGAATACCGCGATCCCGCAGCGGTGCGCGGGTATGGAAGCCCGGCCCTTGCCCTCGACGGAACCCTCTCACCGAGATTCACGGTTGCCGAATCACTCCAGCCCGGCTACGCTTCCCATAGTAGCGATCTTCTCTGATCCGCCCTCTTCCTGAGCATCTGCCCGCGGTCGTGGGTTCTTTCTCCCGAAACGGGAATGGTCACTGAGGCTCGATTGATGGCCCGGCGCATTGGTGGCACACAGGGAATCCCTGTCTACACCGAGCGTCGTTTGGCGGCGATGCGAACCTGGCGCTGCAAAACCAGTGCGAATGTGAGTAGCTTCGGCGATGATGCCCAACGAGAAGACGCAGTTGCTCGCGCTGCTAGCGCACGAAGGAAAGTGGTGCCGCCATGCCGAGGCGCTCGATGCCGGCGGCAACGGCGTCGTCTACGACGATGACGAGGCAGTCGCGTGGGACCTCACGGGTGCGGTATGCCGGCTGTTTGGTTTGCAGCGCGCCTTTGTGCTCTTTCAACAAATGGATCGGCACATCCTTGGCAAGCGAGAGTCCGTAAGCTGGCCAAAACCCGATCCGAGTATTGACGCGATGAAGGCACTACAAGATTTCAACGATCGAGCTGACACCACGTTCGCCATGCTGCGTGAGCGACTCGAAGAGATGCCAGTATGGAACAGTGGAAACCGAGCGGATAGGGCGGCCATGGAAGCGAAAAACGCCGTGCCGTAGTCTTGCCACGCGAGTTAGCGAACCACAGTGTCTTGTACGCCGGCTTGACCATGACGCCATGCCGGCCTGACGCAAGAGTATCACACGAAACGGAGACAGAATGGCAAAAAAGCGAACGTCCACCCAAAAGCGACAGCGCGAATATCAGAAACGGCAACGAGAACTCGATAAGGCGGAGAAGGCGGCGGAGAAACGGAAACGTCGCCAGAACAGCGAGGAATCCGACAGCCCGCAGCCGACCGATGATGGGGCTGTCTCGCTCGCTTTGGACGTCGCCGCGCCCGGATCGAGCGACTAGCGGATATAGTCCACCATCACTGACGGTGTTTATTTGGCCTTCTTCTCTCGGAACACAGGTGAGTGGGCGAGGGTGAATAAGACGATTTCCTCGCCTGTCATCGTACTCACGTCGTGGTGCAGGCTGGTGACCTTCACGCCGGTAACCTCCTCAACCATCGTCTCCAGCACCGGCCGGGCGGTTTCGATCAACTGCGTTCTAACTTGCTTGAGCAGCTCTCTTCCTTTCTCCGCCGGGAGCGACCCAACCAACTGCTGTTCGGCCGCGGTCAGTACACCCTGGAGACGAACGACGAGAAGGTCGCCGATTAAGTGAGCACGAATATCCTTGGGTCCCCGGCCCATGTACTCGTGTTGAAAATGCCGCACGCCTTCGCAAACGGCGGCCTCTATTTCTCCCTGTGTCTTCATCGTGCCGTCACCTCGCTGTGGCACGCCGTGGAAGCAAGCAGGTGAATGGCTGTGCGCTCGAGTCACGCCAAGCCCGGTCCTGCCTGCGAACCCAGCTAGAGCATGGACATTACGTAGGCCCGGTTGCGGTTCTTAGATCTACGGCTATAATAATGGATGTTGGAATCGGCGCAAAGTCCCTGCGTCGGCTCCGGTCGCGGTTCTGCGCGAAAACGTCGGATGACGATTTGAAGGGCAACCCGGCCGAGTCGGGGGGCCAGTTAACGAGTAAGCCGATGTGGTCGATCACCTCCGTTTGTTCGACTGCATCGGCTTTTTTCGTTTATGAGCGGCGACGGCGAGGCTCTGGCAAGGAAACCGCAATGGCCCATTTCGGGGCGAACAAGGCGCATGAGATCGCACAAGTCGCCAGAGCCTTCGAGCAGCAGAGGACGGGCCACGGTCCCAAGTCGGTGAGGGTTGTGTTGAGCGATGACGTGCTGGTCATCACGCTGCACGGGGCGCTTTCGGAAGCCGAGAAGGCTCTGGCATGCGCCCCTGGAGGTGCTGCGCAAGTGCAGGATTTTCACCGTCAGCTTTTCGCCAGCGCCGCTGCCACGCTACGAAAGGACATCGAGAGAATCACCGGTGTGAGTGTGCGCGAGGTAGGGGCGGAAGTAGAGCTAGGCACGGGAATGGTCGTGAAACCCTTCACGACCGGCACAGTCGTGCAGGTATTCCTACTCGCGGACGGCGTCGAAACGGACGTTTGGAGCGACGACAAGCCGTCCGCAGAGGGATGAGTTCGTCATGAGAATAGTACGACCCAGGGAGGCGCCTTTCGGAGGCTGGACACACGGCGCTGAAGCCGGCATAGACCCTGCGCGTGTGGGGCGATCAGCCGCGCTTCCGTTGGCGACCTGTGCGATTGGAGACCGACCATGTTAACTGTGACAGCTGCCGCACGCGTCCGCTTGTTGTCGAAGCTGGACCGTAGGAAAGCCGCTGACGACGTCGCGATGAGATTCACGCGACTAAAGAACGGCTGGAGGTTGCGCCTGGACCGTGCGCGCCCTGCCGACACGGCCTTCACCCACGAGGGCCGAAACGTGCTGCTCTTAGACGCGGTGGTCGCAAAGGCGATGGCCGCGCTGACACTCGATGCGAGTACCACCGATGCAGGTGTGAGGCTTACACTGCGCCGGCCAACGTGCAGGAGCAAATAGCAAATGGAATTACCGCGTCGTACACGAGGTGATGAACTGCTCAAACCGGGCGAACTGCTCGGTGTGCGGCGTCGAGTGCGACAGATTGCCGGACGACATGACCTGACAAGCGTGATCGCGTGCGCGTTCGATCACCGCACACGCATGCTGCCGTTCATCTACGCCGATCTTCACATGGTGCCGGCCGGCGTGCGTGCCATCGGCTCGGCCCTGGCAGACGCGGGATTCGAAAAGACTCGCATCGTGCTACAGCAATGGAACCGGAACTTCCGACCGTCGCAGATGCGGCTGGACGGGCGCCTTCCAGACCTCTTCATGGTTTCGAGCATGCAACTCCACACTGCGGCGTGCATGGAGCTTATTCGCGACGCGTGCAGAATCGACCCGTCATACCGCCCGCTCATCATCGTGGGCGGACCAAAAGCGATCTACGAACCGTGGGATGCGTTCGGCCTGGATCCGCACGACCCGTGGGGCGCCGATGTCGCCGTGACGGGCGAAGAATTCGTACTTCTGAGTTTGATCGAGGCGCTACTGACGGCCCGGGCCAGAAACGAATCACTGCGAGCGACGTTTCTGCGTGCGCGCGATAGCGGCGTGCTCGACGGTATTCCGGGGTTGGTTTACGCCCGCTCTCAAGACGGTATCGTTGCCGAGGAGTTGATCGACACAGGTATTCAGCGGCTTGTGGGAGACCTCGACGAGTTGCCGCACCCTGTACTCGGCTATCGACTTCTCGAAACGCCGAGCCGGGCGACCAACCTGGCCTCGCAAGCTCTACCCGCCGAACAAGTACGGCGTTATAGCTCGATTGGCTCACTCGTATTGACGTTCGGCTGCAAATTCGCTTGTCCGTACTGCCCGATTCCGGCGTACAACCAGCGGCAGTTCCGCGTCAAGAGCGGCGAGCGCATCGCCGACGAGTTCAGCACGCTGCACAGGACCTACGGCATTCGTCGTTTCTTCGGCGCCGACGACAACTTTTTCAACGACAAGAGCCGAACGCTCGAAATCGTCGAGACTCTCTCCCGGATCAAGATCGACGGTGCCCCCATTCGTAAGCGAATCCGCTGGGGAACCGAGGCTACCGTTCATGACACCCTGCAGCTCAAGGACCATTTGTCGGTCGTTCGCAAGGCGGGGATTCGGTCGCTGTGGATCGGGGTCGAGGATATGACCGCCACGCTGGTCAAGAAGGGCCAGAGCGTGGATAAGACGACCGAGTCATTCCGTTTGCTGCACAAACACGGCATCTGTCCGATGCCGATGATGATGCACCACGACGAACAGCCACTGATCAGCCGTGGTCCGATACCCTACGGTTTACTGAACCAGGTCAGACGGTTGCGGAAGGCCCGCGCGGTCAGCATGCAGGTTCTCATGCTCGTCCCCGCGACCGGTTCCAAGCTTTATGGTGAGACGTACACATCCGGGATGGCCTATGAGAGCGTCGGGGGACGCAAGGTCGAAGAGCACATGCTTGGCGGAAACTACGTCGTGGCGTCGCATCATCGAAAGCCCTGGCGTAAGCAAATCAACATCTTGGTGGCCTACGCCTATTTCTACAATCCGCTTCGTTTTTTGTGGGCACTGGTGCGGCCGACGAGCAAGCTCTATCTGGCAGATGCGATGTGGCAGTTTCTCGGCATGTGGGGTCTGGCGCAGACGGTTCGCCGGACGCTCGGTTGGGCTTGGCGGCTGCGCTCCGGGAAGATCCGACGAAATACCGCGCTGCCCGCCAGCCGCATTCCGATGCGCGGTGTCAACGGCGCCGCTGCTGACCACGCGTTGCCCGGCACACCACCTTGCGAGAACGTGGAACTGGAGCCGTCGGTCGCCTCGGCGGGTCGGAGCATACGTGTAACTTTGCCAGTGCTCACAGGCGCGCGTGGGTAGTAGTTTTCGCGCGGGGACACGCCTCGAGCGTCCTGCCGCGGAATGGGCGGCTGTCACGCGCTGTGTGCACGTTCGTTCACAACAGCACCGATTGTCCGGTTCAGAGTCCGCGATTCATAAAGGAACCGCAGCCATTCGCCTATATCTGATCAACCCGCGAAACCCTTTGGTGTGCTTGACGCAGGTCAAGGAAAGTCGCTGGAACCACTACCGTGTCTGGAAGCCACTGGGGCTGACCACGCTGGCAGCATTGACCCCGCCGGATTGGGAGATCGCAATCTTCGATGAAAATGTGCGCGTGCCTGATTATTCAGCGCTCCCGCCACCGGATCTTTTGGGGATCACCGCATTTACGTCGCAAGCGAACCGCGCGTATGAAGTGGCGGCTGAATTCCGCAGCCGAGGTGTGCCTGTCGTGATGGGTGGTATTCATGCCACCATGCGCCCCGAAGAGGCGATGGCGCGTGTGGACTCGGTGGTAACGGGCGAGGCTGAAGGCGTGTGGACTCAAGTGCTGGCAGACGCCCGGCGTGGTGACCTGCAACTCCGATACGAGGGCTCGCATGCAAATATGGACGAGATTCCACCTGCTCGCCATGACCTCCTCACCGGCGATTACGCCTTCGGGTCCATTCAAACCACACGCGGCTGTCCGCTCAATTGCAGTTTTTGCAGCGTGACGGCCTTCAGTGGGTTTCGCTATCGGCAGCGTCCCATCGACCATGTGGTGCGGGAGCTGGCCGAGATTCGAGAGAAACTCGTTCTTGTCGTCGACGACAATCTCATCGGTACGAGCCACAGCCACATCGATCGCACGAAGGAACTGTTTCGGGCGATGATCCGCGCGAAACTGCACAAGCGGTGGATCGCCCAGGTGACGATCAATATGTCCGACGATGAAGAACTGCTGACGCTGGCGGCCAGGGCGGGATGTGCCGGTGTCTTCATCGGCTTTGAATCGCCTACGGCCGAAGGACTGAAGGAAGTCGGAAAGAAGTTCAACATGGCACACGGCCGCGACTTTGCGGCCTCGGTCCGTCGCATCCAACGGCACAGAATCCTGGTGGCCGGCTCATTTATCTTAGGCCTGGACGCAGATAAACCAGGGATCGGCAAACGCATCTCGGAGGCGGCCAGCCGGTATGGCGTAGACGCCCTCAACTCGTTGTTTCTGACACCCTTGCCCGGCACGCGGCTCTGGGACGACATGGAATCGCAACGCCGTTTGGCCGCGAATAACTTTCCCGAGGATTGGAAGTACTACACCCTGACGTTTCCTGTGGCGCGCTACCGGCACCTCTCATGTCGTGATATCGTCAAGGAGATGACGATGTGCGACACGACTTTCTATTCAGCAAGGCGTGTCTTGCGCCGGACATGGCGCAGCGTGTGCCATTGGCGCAGACCTCTCATTGCGCTAGTCGCCAACCTTTCCTATCGGAACAATATTCATCTGAGTCGCGCGAGTTGCAATGCCTTTACGGCGTCCCACGGTCTGCCACAGGAAGACCGTCCAGGTCAAGAAGCGATAAAAGCCTCTTTCTCCAATCAGGATTGGGATGAGGAATTGAACGAGCGCAAGCAAACACCCCATGGATCCTTGCAGCCGCTCTCGGCCGCAACCCATAGCAGGAATTGAGTAACATGAATCCAGTTGACGGAATAGTCGTGGCGCAGACATCGGGATGGCCCGGTTGGTGGATTTTCGCCGCCGTTGCCGGCGTAATCGTCGTAGTCATTCTCCTCGTCATCGCGCAGTTTTTCCGCTTGTGGCTGCAGGCTTACATGAGCAATGCCGACGTGAAGATGACCGATCTGATCGGCATGCGCCTGCGCAAAGTCGATATGAGCACAATCGTGTTTGCCAAGATTCAGCTCGTCAAATCCGGCATCCACGACATGGCGACAAACGATCTGGAGAGTCACTACCTCGCCGGCGGTCGCGTCGCCAACGTCACCCGCGCCATGATTGCGGCCAACCGGGCGGGCCTACCCTTGGACTGGAACAAGGCTTGCGCCATTGATCTAGCCGGGCGGGATATTACCGACGCCATCAACACGAGCGTGAACCCGAGAGTGATTGACGTGCCCGACCCGGGGCGGGGTAGACAGACCATAGACGCCGTGGCGATGGACGGGATCCAACTCAAGGCCAAGGCCCGCGTCACGGTCCGCACCAACATTACGCAGCTCATCGGCGGTGCGACCCAACAAACGATCATCGCACGCGTCGGCGAGGGCATCGTCAGTGCGATCGGATCTTCCGAGACGTACAAGGTCGTCCTGGAGAATCCCAATCGAATCAGCAAGGCTGTTCTCGACAAGGGGCTCGACTCCGGCACGGCATACGAGATTCTGTCGATCGACATCGCCGACCTGGACGTCGGCAAGAACATCGGCGCCAAACTCCAGGTCGACCAGGCACAAGCCGACACGCGCCGCTTCCAGGCAGAGGCCGAGAAGCGCCGGGCGATGGCCATCGCGCAAGCCGCCGAGAACAGAGCCAAGGTCGAGGAAAACCGTGCGAAGGTCGTTCTGGCTGAAGTCGACGTACCCATGGCCATGGCCGGCGCCTTCCGTGCCGGAAACCTGGGTGTCAACTACCGTTGATGGGCTGGCCGCACGAGGGAGAACGGATGATCGTTGCAGACGTTTCCGAAACGATGGTCGCGGTCATCTTGTTTGCCGTTTTGGTTGTTGTCGTCTATTTCGGCTTCCTCTCGAAGCGAAAGCGGTGATTAACCAAACCGCTTGTATCTGGATCATTTGAGGGGGGAGATTTGCCGCCACCACCGGGCGCAGAGCCGGTAGCCACTTGACCTGAGTATCCCAGGAGAGGTTTATCAAGACCCGATAACGCTGGGTTGGGCACCGTACCTGCGATTCCTGTGCTCGTTTGACAAGGCGGCGGCCAGAAACTACACTCCTGTGGCTTCCCGTGGAGTAACAACCATCGGAGCGGCCAGGCACCGATGGCTCTTGTAGACGCGACGCGCGTCCGACACATCTTCGCTTGGGGTTCTTAAGAGTATTCTAGAATGCGATTTGAAGACCTGCGGCTTATTGAGCCGCTTCTACGTGCCGTGCGCTCGGCACGCTACGATCATCCTACGCCCATCCAGACACAGGCCATTCCGCTTGTCCTTGCCGGCCGCGACGTACTCGGCTGTGCCCAGACGGGCACGGGCAAGACGGCGGCGTTTGCCCTGCCCATCCTCCAACGGTTGAGCCACCGCTCAGCACGGGCGACATCTCCGGCGGACCGTGTCCGCGCCCTGGTACTATGCCCGACGCGCGAACTCGCGCAGCAGATTCACGACAGTTTTTGCACCTACGGCCGGCATACGAATGTGCGATCGACCGTGGTTTTCGGTGGAGTGAAACAGGGCTCGCAGGTCCGCGCACTGCGATCCGGTGTGGAGGTGCTGATCGCCACGCCCGGACGATTGCTCGATCTTATGGGGCAGAAACTGGTAAGCCTCGCCGGTGTAGAGGTGCTCGTCCTGGACGAAGCCGACCGCATGCTCGACATGGGTTTCGCGCCGGACATCCGCCGGATTCTCACCCACGTACCTCGACAGCGTCAGACGCTGCTCTTCTCGGCGACCATGCCGCCCCCGATCCGCAAGCTCGCGGGCGACATCCTAGACAACCCTGTGCCGGTGCAGGTGGCGCGCGTATCGTCGGCCGCCCCATCGGTGGATCACTGGGTCTATCACGTCGAGAAACTCGAAAAGCCGGAGCTGTTGGTGCGGTTGTTGGAGGATACGCCGTACACGCGGGCGCTGGTGTTCACGCGCACCAAGCACGGGGCGGACAAGGTGGTGAGAAAACTTTTCAAGGCCGGCGTGCCCGCCGCGGCATTGCACGGCAACAAGAGCCAGAACGCACGCACCCGTGCCTTGGCCGAGTTTCGCTCGGCGAAGACGCCTGTACTCGTCGCGACCGACATTGCGGCGCGCGGCCTGGACGTCGAAGACATCTCCCACGTCATCAACTTTGACCTGACCCATGAGCCGGAAACGTATGTCCATCGCATCGGCCGCACGGGCCGGGCAGGGGCGACCGGCATCGCCGTGTCGTTCTGCACCTCGCAGGAGCATGACGACCTCCGAGCAATCGAACAACTGATGCGCGAGCCATTGCAGTTGGCGCCCGACTCGCCGGGAAAAGGCTATGCACCACCGGCGCCAATTCGCGCGGTCCCGGCACGTGCTTCGCAACCGCACAAGCGCCGCACCGGGCCCGGACGATCGCGGGGTAGAGGGTCGCGGCGCGGAAGGCGATCGGCGGTTCCCGAAACATGCCGCTGACGAATGGACGAGGCGAAGATAGGAATTCATTTCTCGCAACGAAGTCTCTGGAGCAAGATCGTTCCTTGGGTGGCGTGCTAGAATTCGAATGTCGCATCCCGGGGCGCAACATCCCAGGAATCTGAGAGACCTCATACACGAGGGCGTCGAATGCCACCTTTGCGCTTTAGGTCGAAGCCCCAAAGGTAGATATCCGGCACGTGAATCCGCTTATCCGCGGTCTCTCGGAGGATTCCCAGGCTCACCAGGTAATCTATAAGCCAGCCCGGTCTATCGGTCTTTGCAGTGAACGATTCAGGAAGCTCTCTCCAGGTCAGGCCGCGGATGAGCTTCCTGAACTCACTGCGCTCCATCGGAACGGTCTGGCCTTTCAACTTCCGCCCGATCTCCCCGATCCAACCATATTCTTCCTTGAGCTCGCTTATGCGATCTTCCGAGACCTCGATCAAAGCACCGGAGATTTGGTCTGGAGAAATGAGATGGGCCGTGCCTGGAAGCCCAGCATCAACTTGGCGCGCCGCCGAAGACTCGAAGAGCTTCAGAAAAGACCGCGGCGCGATGTCTCCCCGAGAGTCCTGCAAGTGATTCAGAAACCATCGGTACGTATCTCCTCGGCGCGGGTCGCTGCCCATCCACTTTCCCACAATCAGTTCCATAAACGCGCGATGATCTATTTCGTGGGTATCGGGAATGGCTCCCCACTTCGGGTACGTTTTGAATCGGTTCTTTTTGATCTTGGGGCCAACGAACGATTCCCATTCACTCCCCTTGTTTCCGTTTAGCAGTCGCTTCAGGGTCAAACGATAGAGATTATCGGCGCTCCAGCGCAACGTGACGGATAGAGGGCGCAGCTTTGAGCTATCGGTGAACGCAAGTTCTTCCGCATCGAAAATATCCGTGCGCAGGAAGATCTTGCACCGCAATGCGGACCATCGCCTTGAGTTTCCCAGCCAGAAGGCCAGAAGTTCTCGTACGAGCGGGTAAACATCCGTCATCTTGTTCGCGAGCCTGTCCAAGTCGTCATAAGTTACAGTGAGGAACCGGCCTTTGGCTCTGAGCGTCTCGTCGGCTCTGTCCAGAGACGCTCTAACACTCTCCAAATGTTCGTCGACCATGCTAATCCACCCGCTGGGCGAAGAGAGCTGGTCGCTGAGAAGCGCCGAGGATTCGGTATCGAGGTGCTGTTGAATTACGGGCCGTGTAAGCTCCTCGCGCAGTAATACACCACAGAGCAACCCCAGCCACAGTTGTCGAGAAACACTTGGTTCAGCGTTCTTGAGCAATCGCGCGATCACGTCGTCTGGTGGAAAAGTCGTCTCACCTGCAGTGAAGCCAGCGATGAACCGGTTTGTGGATTGAAACTTGTCGGTGGCTTCTCCCGAGGCGAGCAAGTCGCTGGGGTCGCCGAGTTTCCGAAGGACATTGAAAAGTTGTGATTTCCCGGCACCGCGACCGCCAAGTACAAGAAGAGTATCGCGGTCCAGAACGCGGCGATGTTCCTCTATCGGGAGGTGATTGTGGTAGAAACGCTCGTCAGTTCGCATCTGATCAGACTCGGCGACGCCGCCACTTGCGAAGGTGGATAGATTCTCAAGCAGCGCCAACCGATCTGGAGTCTTAGCAGACTTACCCATCGTTGATTGCCTTTTGGACTAGTTCCTGAACGCGCTCAGCGAAAGCCGGATAAGGATCCTTCGTAAGTAACTCTGCGACATCCTGTAGCGCTTGGAAACCCATGAAAGACTGATTGTAAGGAAGATAGCAGGGGTAATGTGGATCGTCGTGGCTGCCTATGTCGGGGACTTCTCCCTCACGGTAGAAAGTCTCGCTAAAAACATCGTAAGCCTTGCTCAAAAATCGATCGCGTGATTCCTTCCTTCTTGCGTCGGGCGCAGGTGATTCCATCGCCTGAACGAGGAGGCAAGGCGGCGGTGGATCGATCAGACCCAATCCTTTCAGAATGCAGCGGAGACCTTGCCAGCTCTGCTCAGAATCCAGACCGAAGATCACGTTTGCGTGGGACAACTGATGCACGGCCAATCCCCCCAAGTCGTGCAACCCAGCGCGACAGTCTATCAAGAGATAATCGGGATGGATTTCGCTCTTAATGCGAGAGAAGAGATCGGCGAGCGGACTGTTCGATTGATCGGTGTATCGGGCAATCAGTTCGTAATCCAACCGAGAGAGTTTCTCCAAGTAGTGCTCGTTGATCTTCCCTGCGGAAAAACAACGGATGGGCTCCCCGCCATCTCGGATGAGAGCAGAGTCGGATTGCTGCACCATGAAATCCCGCAGGTCCGGTCGGTACTCGTTACCCGCAATCAACCTCTCCAAGAGATAGTCGGTCACACCGAATTCGACCGGCGTGTCAGCGAGCAGAGTTCCGAGTCCGGGAGCCTCAAGGTCCAGATCGACGACGACGACTTTCTTAGTTTGCCGGGCGAGATTTATGGCGACGGCACACAGCGTTGTAGTTCGACCAACGCCGCCCTTATGCGAATAGAACGAAAGAATGGGTGGTGTGTGGTCATTAAGCGGCCAAGGGGGACGGTGCGAAGCCGTTGTCCACCCGGATTTTGCGGCATGGCGCTCGATGATCCACCACCCGTCGAAATCGCTCTGCGGCTCTATGGAGCGGCGTTCTCCACGAACGGGATCGAGGATTCTTGCGAATTCTCCGCCGGGTGTATCCACGGCGACGACGTTTCCCCAGAAGGGTGAAAGGCGAGCAGCCAGCGTATCAGATAGTCGATCGCATGCGTCAGAGATCGCTCTCTCTTTGCTTTGCTTCGGCTTAAGAAACAGGCGTATCCGCCCACGCAAGTCGCGGAGCACGAGAATCTCTTCGATCCCCGAGTACGCTAGGTCGCCTTCCACTACTTGTTTCGCGGTCCTCAACGCATCGTCGAAGTGAATCATATTGGAGTTCGTTCCAAGAATCCATCCAGGACCATCGCACTGATTGTCCGATGATAGACGGCTTCTGCGTAACGGCAGAATCGAAGCGCGTCTACTTTGTTCAACGTCGCCGTTTCAGTGTAGCGAAGATCGGTGCTCCAGTCATTCTGCAGAGCTTCCAGGTCGGGGTCGAGATCGATCGGATAACGCCGTGCAGCCAAGCTAAGGTCGGCGGCGAGTACCAGCTGATCGCGCGTGATCTCGCGCAAGTGCCTGTGAAACACAATCCCGGCCATTTCGATGACGGCCTTGACGCCGCATTCCGCGACGTAGCCGGACAAGTATCCCACGTTGTCCCAACGTTCTCTCTCACGAAGCAAGCTGACGTCACGGAGATGCCGACCAGCCGCAGATACGTAGTTTTGGGTCATGTTGCCGATTTTAGGCCTTGTTCAAGAGGTCGCAACCGCTCGTCGTGAAACAGGAGATTGGATTCCCGTGGAGATTGGCGGATAAGCGGGCATCCTTCAGAGCACTCTACCGCCTGCGTTTCCCGGAATCAGGGTGGCGATTGCGCAGGCGCTGGTTTCGACCAGCGCGATCGTCAGGTAGAGGGTCACGTCGCAGGAGATCACCCGATTCGCCGGTGGGCCTCGCTTCCACTCTTCGGCTGATTGCGGTAAAACTTCGGGGGTCGAGTTCTGCCTGACTCTTCCGTCTAACGCAGAACGTACAATCGTGCGGCGGCCAAGACGGCAGAATCCCCGTTTGGAGGCTACTCATGCTTTACGAAAAGAAAGCGATAGGAACTGTGGATGCGGTTTGCGAAAGGCTTTGCGAGGCGACGGTGGCGCACAACTTCGGGGTCCTGGGCATCCATGACTTGAAGCGGAAGATGGCGGATAAAGGCGTTTCTTTCGCGCGCGAGTGTCGCGTCATCGAAGTCTGCAACCCTCAGCAAGCAAAGGCCGTGCTCGAAGAGAATATGGCCATCTCCACCGCGCTTCCCTGTCGGATTGCCGTGTATGAGGAAAAAGACGCGGTCAAGATCTCTACCCTGAAGCCGACGGCCGTGTTGGCAATGTTCGGCACCGAGGAACTCGATTCGGTAGCCCAAGACGTGGAGAACACAATCGTTCAGATCATTGACGCGGCCTGTTCCCCACGAGATTGCTGACGTAGATCGTCTTCGTCAGCCACGACCGGCAAACCCGTAAGTGCTTTGCTGACAACGAGTACCGATGTTCAGCAGGTAGAACACCGAATGACAGGTACGCTCGTTGTGACGGGATGGTTGAGGTGTCCCTCTACTCGTCAGGCCGCCAAAACCGCTGCGAAGAGAAGTTCTGCCAAAACTCTTCCGTGAGAACTTTTGCGACCGATTGCCGCAAAGACTCCAGCGTGGCCTCCGTCTGCTGCCGCCGAAGCTCACATTGTTCTGCCAGCTCTTTCGTCTTCTCGATCAAGTCCCGAATTTCATCGTCGTTGACCTGATGCTGCCTTTGTGAAATGGGAAGCTTGCGCTCCCTCTCGAATTTCTCAAGCGCCGCGAGGTATTTGTCCCTCTTGCGTTCCGCGTACTCGGGCGTCGCATGGACGGCAAGGTGGTGGTCGAGAGAACCTACGATTCCCAATACCAATAGCTGCTCATCGATATGGACCTCATTCACGAGTTCCATCAGGCGCTCGCGGAGTTCCTTGGTGGTGAGCTCCCAGTACAACTGCCGTATCTTGCGATTGGGGTCCGGCTCAAGACCGGTCGGTTCGGGAGCTTGGCCGACACTCAGGCAGGCACGATAAATCGCATCCGCTCTCCGCGCTTTCGGCAGGTCGTCCAGAATATGGCAGAGGGCCTCAATCGCGGCATGGTGCGGAGAGGACATGGCTATCTCCGATTCGAAGTCCCTGGCTACTCAAACAGGCTCGTTCTTCTTCCGTCCGTAAAAGACGGGTTTTTGACATCACAGGCCCATTGTATCGTATCCGTTCAAGCGACAACAGGCATGCCCATGAGGGGCCAAATCAGCCATACAAAAATCGCCAGCACGATCATCAACAGGATGCTGGCCGGTATTCCCGAGAAGAAGAACATTCCGGAAGAGAACTGCTTGCTCTCGTACGCAATCGCGTTCGGCGCCGCGCCGACCAACAGCAGGAACGGCATGCCTGCAGTGGCAAGCGAGGCAAAGAGAATCACTTCCGGGGCCACGTTAAGATACGGAGCGATCACCAGTGCCACCGGCAGCGAGATGGCAATGGCGGCGACGTTCATGATCAGGTTCGTCATCACGAGCACAAAAACGGAAGTGCCCATGACGAATATGAACCAGTGCGCTTCCTCAAAGAGCACCAGCCATTTGATGGCCAACCATTGGGCCGCACCGGTTTGATAAAGGCAATAACCGATACTCATCGCCCCGCCAAACAGGAGGACGATATTCCACGGAATCTTTTCCAGATCGTCGATGGATAAGATCTTCAGAACAAAGAACAACACCGTGGCCAAGAGTATGATCGCACTCTTGTTTAGTATTTCCACTGCGGGCACAAACGACCGCAGACTCATGACCGCGATCGAGCCGAAGACGATGACCAATGCGGTCACTTCGATCCGCGTGATCGGCCCCAGCTTTCTGTATAGCGTCTTGGCACGCTCCCTGAGTCCGGGAATCGTCTTTTGCTCCGGCTTGAAGAGGACCATACACAGGCCCCAGAGGAGTACCACCATGAGCGTACCGATCGGAAACATGTACCAGGAAAGCTCGAAGAAACCGACCTCACGGCCGACAACTTCCTTGTAGAATCCAATCGCGACTGCGCCGCGCGCCGCGCCGAGCAAGGTAATGATGCTGCCCGCGCCGGCGACGAATGCCATGCCGATAAAAAGTCCTCTCCCGAATCGCGTGGGCCTATCTTCATCCGTGTAGAGTGCGTAGATCGCCATGAGCAATGGGAATATCGTAGCGGCCACAGCCGTATGCGCCATGATCAGCGTCAGCGCAGCCGTAATCACGAAACTGCCGAGGTAGATCATACTCGTCCGTTCACCTACAACGGCCAGCATGCCATACGCCAGTCTTTTGGTGAGACCGGTCTTGGAGAACACCATCCCGAACGTGATGGACCCTATGATGAACCAAACCGACGGATCCATGAAGTCGCCGAAGGCTGTTTGTGCAGGCCTGATCAAAAAGAGTACCTGAACGACGGCGATGGCAATGCTCGTGACGCCAATCGGTATGACTTCGAAGACCCACCATGTGGCCGCCAGGAGGAACAGGCCGAGTGCGGCCTTCCCCTCGTGCGTGAGTACGAAACGCTCACCTCGCGGATCGATCGCATCTGCCAACGGCGGAGAACAATAGACAACAAAGAACAGCGCAACGCCCATTGATAAGAAGATGTGTCTTTTCCAATCAGTCCGCGCGGGCTTCTTTTGGGCCAGACGAATGCTGGAAGACGCAGCACTTGCACTGTCGCGGTGATCACTTAGTACTTCAGCGTTCATCGAGTAGAAGCCTATTGCCAACTCCAGCCACTCAACCAGCCAGGAAGAGCGCGATTTCGCTCAGCACGTCCACGGAACGTACCACACCGACAATCTTGTTTTCCTCGAGCACCGGCAGCAGACTGGTATTCCGATTGACCATCTCGTACATCACCTTCGTGATGTGATCGTCGCCGTTAATCGTCGACTCAATCGGGATCATGAGTTCTCCGACCTGCCGATTCGCTCGCATTCGAATGTGGGAAATAATCTTCTCGAACGAAAGTTCGGCCAGATTCGGATCTGTTTCCAACTGAAAGCGCTTCTGCTGGTGTCCCAGCGGTCCGCTCACCAGAAAACTCGGTTCGAGTCCTCGCATAATGTCCCGGCGCCTGAGCATGCCGAGAAGCTCCTCGTAATCATCATCGAAAACCAGGGCTACCCGAGGGAGGGACAGTTGCTTCTTTCTCAAAATCTGTACCGCCATCTCCTGGATGGCGTCGTGAAGCGTGAGCGTGTGCGCAATGCAAGGATATTCGTCAAGGGGGACCATGATGTCGTGGGCGAGAAGGTTCTTCATGTCAAGTCCAATCCCACTTGCAAGACATTGATAACCGAGATGTGAAACACGCGTTGGGTCGTAGACATTCTTCTCAATTCCTCCGCGCCGGCCTGGCCGACGGTTTACCAAGAATGGGCAAGGTGACGGTAAACACCGTACCCTCGGTCGCGCCCGCGCGAAAGTCAATCGTCCCGCCGTGCTTTCGGACAATGCTGTTGCTGACAAACAGCCCCAGTCCGGTGCCCTCCCCCGGCTCCTTTGTCGTGAAGAAAGGATCGAACACGCGGCGTCCCGTCTCGGCGGGTATGCCGCACCCGCTGTCTTCGAAGGTGACGACCATTTCCGCGTGTCTCTCTAAACTGCGAATGGTCAGCGAACCGCCCTCTGTCATCGCGTCGAGGGCATTCAACGCGATGTTGGTAAACGCCTCCTGAAGCTGGACGCGAAGCGCAGTGGTCGGTAGCCGTGATCCACAAGGCTCCAGGGAGATCTCAATTCCCTGTGCCCGTTCATCAAGGCGGATCATGTCGACTGTTTTCTCGAGAATCTCGGCTACGCTGACGGGTTCCCTTCTATCTGGAAACGGACGGGCCACGCGAGTCAATTGTCGCAGGATTTTGGCGATTCTCTGGACATTGGACTCGATGAGATCGAGTGCCTTCGCAATATCGCCTCTTGCCGTTTCTCTTTTTTCTCTTTTGCCTGTGCAAGCTCCCCTCAACATCTGCGCAACCGAAGAGATGCTCGCGAGCGGATTGCCGACTTCGTGTGCGACGCCAGCGGCCATCTGACCTATCACCTCGGTCTTCTCGGTTTCGACCATTTGGGCGCGCATTCGCGCGAGGTGCCGTGCCTCCTGATCGAGCAAGAAGATCAAGTTGTTCAGGCTTTCGCTTAGTTCCATCCATCGATCAGGGCAGGACATCCGGTACACCAGACACTGCTGACATTGTCTGATCTCGACCGAGCGGGTAGGAAGCCGGCCTTCGGCGCGGCTCAGGGCCATCAGCTGCCAGCAACGCGTACCCGGCAAGTCGTACATCGGACAACCGGCCTGTGTACACTTGAAGACGTTCTTGCAATGGACGAGATTGGGGTTCTCCAGAAACTCCCGGGGCGGGCGACTGTCCTGGCAGGCTTGCAGAAGTCTGTTCGCGCCCGCGGCGACGTCGGACAGACGCCTATCCGTCTTACGGGTCGACACGTAGATCATGGCACCGGTAATCGCTGCCGCAATACATGCCTGGATGGCGAGAAGAGAATGCGGCAAACCAACTGTGGTCTCGGATAGGTCCGGCTGCACCACGACCCCGGTGATGAAGAACATGGTGCCATAGACACACACGATCAAGGCACCGCCACCTGCCACCGCCAACACCCTGCGTGCGTGCCTGTGCAAAGGCACGCGCAGCGTTGACGCCGGTCCGCCGCAGGCCGCGGCGCAGTCCCGCTGCGGCGGGAGTTGCTGCGTCATCTCCCCACGGGCACCATTGCCTCCTTGACGAAGTGAGTCTCTTCCATCGGACTGGAGTCGAAATGTGTTTGCCTTGTCGATCATGCCATCAGCTTGCCCTTATCGGATCGCGACGACGTGGCACGCGCCATGTGGAATTCTGGTGGTCGCTCGAGTTTGCCGGTGGCATATCGTCGCGCGGAGTGGCTTCGGCGGCGCAACCACTGTGAGGACGCTTCCATCCCGTCGATTCCGAGCGAGTACACGGCAAGATCTGATCGATCTGGTGGCGTGCGCGGCACGGGCTCGTTCGGCGGAGTCGACCACTCTTTCATCCATCCAGACCTTTAGGAAAGCGCAGAGTCCCGACGACAACCATCAACCGGTCTTTGCCCAAGCGTGCCACGAACGATCCGAATGTACTTTCTCTCCGCGGTGTCGACCCGCACGCGAGCGGAATCGCATCGCAGCCCGTACGATGGACGGCGCCCAGCTCTCGGTACCCAGCGCATGCACGTGCGTGTACAAGGCCAGCACATTTCGGTAGCACAAGCCATCCCGTCGACCATCAAACCCAAAGCCACGAAGTACGCGAAATGCGAAAACCAGCTCTTTCGGCGAGGACGGCTGGATGCGGGTGTAGTGGAATTCGTGCCCCCGCAGAGAAACGCCGACATGAAAGAACGGGTTTGTCTCCACCGTGTCGAGTACGGTGTAGCCATGCCCCTGCGGTTTCGTTCGGAACGCAAAAGCCACGGGCAGTACACCCGCCATGGCGTAGCGCTTCCCCCTGACCACGAGCCCCTCGCCGAGATACACGGCGCCGCCGCACTCGGCGTAGACGGGTAACCCCTCCTCGATCCAACGGCGCAGCGAACCTATGAACGCGCCGTTTTTTGCAAGCGCCGCGGCCTGTGTCTCCGGGAAACCGCCTCCGATGTACAGCGCATCCACATCCGGCAATCCCGGGTCGCGAAGCGGAGAAATCTCGATCAGGCGCGCACCTTCTCGCTCCAGGGCTTCGAGATTCTCCGGGTAGTAGAACTGAAAGGCCTCATCCCGAAATACGCCGACACGCACGGTTTCGCGTCTCGCATGACTCTGTGTCCGCGGACTTCGGCCCGAAAAATCGAGAACCGGAGCTTGCTCCGCCAAGGTTCGGAGCGCATCGAGGTTCAGGTACCGTTCAGCCGCACCCGCTATCTGCCGCAGCGTGTCGTCCTGGCCTCCATGCTCTGGTGGCGGAACGAGTCCCAGATGTCGTTCCGGCAGAAGCTGTTCTCGTATGCGCGGCATGGCGCCCAGCACCGGAATGCCGCATGTCTGTTCGATGGTTTCGCGCAATACGGACTCGTGACGCAGGCCGGCGGTTCGGTTCAGGATGACGCCTCGAATGGGAATCCGCGCATCCAGCTTCTGGCAGCCCAACACCATCGCAGCCACCGTACGAGTTGCCTTGGTGCAGTCGACGGCAAGGACAAGCGGGCACTGCAGGAGAACGGCCAACTCCGCCGTGCTGTACGTGCCCTTCGCATCCATCCCGTCGAACAGGCCGCGGTTGCCCTCGATCACGGCGACGTCAGCAAGTCCGACAGATGCAGTGATGGACTGCAGGACCGTTTCCTCGGACATGAGGAATAGATCGAGGTTGCGGCAGGATCGACCGGCTGCGGCAGAGAGCCAGGCCGCATCGATGTAGTCGGGCCCCTTCTTGAAAGGTGCCACGTCGAGGCCTTGTCTTCGCCAGGCCGCAACGAGCCCCAGGGAAATAAGCGTCTTCCCACTACCTCCGCACAGACCGGCGATGAGGATTCGGGGGATGGTCATGGCGTCACTGCATGTCGATAAAACCGCACGGGCATTCTTCAGCGCATTTCTTACACCCCGTGCAGTTTTGTAGCTTAAAGGTGTACAACCCGCCCCGCACCACGGGCTTCTCGATCGCCTGGTCCTGGCAGAACATCCAGCACTTCTCGCAGTCGAAACACTGCCCGCAACTCATGCAGCGGAGTGATTCCGCGACCACTTGTTCACGTGTAAATCCGAGATTGACTTCCGTATCGATTCCTTCGAGGCGTTGCTCGAGCTCGAGCGCCATCGGCTCATTGCGCTCTTTCTTCTCGTAATGCTCCAGGCGCATGCGATCCGTGCGGACGACCGGCATTGCCTGACCGTTGCGCGATTCGCCGAGAAACCTCCGCTCAATCGCCTCCGCCGCCCGCCGTCCATGACCGATGGCCGTCGTGACCAGGTCCAACTGTGTGACGTCACCGCCGGCCCACACGCCTTCGACTTTCGTCGCGCCTTCGTCATCCGCGCGGATCCAGTCCCTTCCTTCAATGAGCGATTCAAAGCCGCTGAAATCGGGCTGCTGGCTGACCGCGGAAATGACCGCACTGGCGGGAATCTCGAACTCCGAACCCTCAATGGGAACGGGTCGACGGCGACCGGACGCGTCCGGCTCGCCCAATTCCATGCGGATGCACCGCATCGCCACGACGGGTTTCCCTTCTTTTCTGAAGCCGACCGGTGCCGCCAGAAACTCGATCTTGATGCCCTCGGAAATCGCCTCTTCCACTTCCTCCTTGATCGCCGGCATCTCCTGCAGCGTTCTGCGGTAGAGGATGGTCACGTTGGCGCCAAGGCGTTTGCATATCCGCGCCGCGTCAATGGCCGTGTCACCACCGCCGATGATGATCACCACGACGTCCTTCCCGAGGTCGAGTGTCTCGCCATGGTGGAAGCGGCTGAGGAAGTCCACGCCGGAAAACACGTTGGGCGCGTCCTCCCCCTCGACACCAAGCGTCACGCCCTGCT
>Ga0055452_10000013_pt1 | contig 34021 bp, 25 predicted proteins | sample China_Galinas_PW_6_FD_57735 | JGI IMG/M metagenome (GOLD analysis project Ga0055452, IMG submission 57735) | Wetland microbial communities from San Francisco Bay, California, USA, that impact long-term carbon sequestration - China_Galinas_PWC_D2 | ecosystem: Environmental > Aquatic > Marine >... | reverse complement strand
GTCTTTTTCGAGGTGGCGGTACCAATCTGCCACGACGCGCATCTCGAACAGTGCCACGGCGCGTACGGCGTCGGCGCGATCCGCCTCGTTCGCGAACCACTGGTCGCAACGGGTCTCCAGTTGCATGAGAAGGGCATCGGCCGACACGAATTCCTTGGACGATGCCAGGAGCCGGCAACTCAGCAAGCGAGAATAGAATGCGTGTGCCGAGTCGCTCGCAAGGTCGGCCATGACCGGTCTCAGGAGTTGAAGCAGACGCTGCGGATCGCTCGAGCCCCGTCGCAGGACGGCTTGCCAGAACCGTGCCGCTGCGACGACCCGGACATCGTTATCTTCCAACATCGGCGACAGCTTCGACGCGGCGTGTCTTCGCGTCGACGGCAATTCGTCTTCGGCTACATCCTCCACGAGATACGTTTTCAAGGCTCCGTGAAAGGCTTGCAGGGATTCCGAGGCGCGTTGCAGGCTTCGCAGGACAGGGTCTTTGTTCTCATCGCCGGGCTTGACTTTGGCGAGCACTTCATTCGCGCGGTCGAGCAGATTCTCCACTTGGTCCAACACGTCGTGCAATGCGCGCTTGTCTTGTGCTGAGGCATCGAGGCTTAGGAAAGCGCGGGAACAGGCAGGTTCGACAAGAAACGACAACATGGTGTTGGCCGCGGCCAGCATGTACCGACCCTGGACAAGGGGATCGGATTCGGCGACCGACAGGTCCGTCAGGCGTTGGCATTCCGTTTTCTTGGCGTTGAGGTAGGTGGCTTCGTCTGCAAACGAATCCGGCGTAGCCAGCAGGACGGGGGGCAGGTCGGGCAATGTCTGTAGGGTGGGGGGCGGCGTCACCGCCGTTCGCCCGCCCTCCGGATCACCCTGGTCAGCCCCGGCCTGCATCGCGAGCAGGAGGCCACAGAGCGCTACCATGGCCCACATATCCCCTGTTTTCGCATCCATACCGGAATTGTACTCGTGATTGGCGTGCCACGGAACCGAGAGCAGACACTTTCATCATCGGAATCAGGCATCGTGTGGGGGGGCTGCCGCCCTGACGCCCGTTGACCAACGAAATTGCGCGTCCTACACTTACGCGGGGTTGACAGGAAATTACAAGCCGAACGTCGCCATGCAGCTTTTGACCCGCCCGCGCGCTGATGCTTGGCGGCGAAAAGAAGGCACGGACGCCTGCCATACGACTCGCCAGTGTGCGCTGATGGTTGGAGCATTGAGTACCCGAGACCATGGCCGATTCCGTCGCAGAGATCAACCGCTTGTCCAGTAGAGGTGCCGCCCATGCGGTGCTCGATCATGAAGGCTCGGCGTCTCCCGTCCTGAGCGGTCGCACTGTCATTGCCATCTGGGTAATCTCCATTCTCCTGCACCTTGGCGCGCTTGCGGCCTTGGCGATGGTCCTGTTTCCGTTTGTGCCGCGCGAGCGTGCTGATGTGCAGTCGGTACACGTCGAAATTGTCGGTGATCCGGAATCTACCTCTTTTGCCGCGTCGGCAACGCCGACGGCGTCTATGGAGCCCGCGTCGCCGAATCAGCCCTTGGATCGCATCACACCGCAACGATTCATCTCCATGCCTGATTTGTCCGCCCCTTCGAAGACGGACGTGCCGATCATTGGCATCGGCACCGGCGGCGGAGATTTCAGCCGCTACGGACTCAGTATTGGAGGCGGGGCGAGTCCGGGGTTTTTCGGACTGGGGCGCTCGGCGCGCGGCGTTAAGAGCATCGTCTATGTGGTCGATCGGAGCGGTTCCATGATCGACACGTTCGGACACGTGCAAGCCGAGCTGAAGCGATCGATTTCCGCCCTGCGGCGTAGCCAGAGATTTCACGTGATCTTTTTCAGTTCCGGTCCGCCGCTGGAGAACCCGCCGAAACGGCTCGTTCCCGCGATCAAGGCACACAAGGATCAGTTCTTTGCGTTCCTCGACAGGGTATTCACGGAAGGATCCACGGAACCGGGTCCGGCCATGCGCCGGGCGCTGGCCGTCGAACCCGATATGATCTACTTCCTGACGGATGGCGCGTTCAACGCCAACCTGGTGGAGAAGCTTGATCGGTGGAACCAGAACAAGGCCGTCAGGATTTTTACCATTGCCTACTTTGATATGGGCGGCGCCTCGCTGTTGGAAGAAATTGCACGGCGGAACGGAGGAGAATTCAAATTCGTATCCGAGAACGATTTGCCATAGTCGAGGGACCGTTGCGAAGACGAAACACCTCAGGAAATGACGAGTCCATGGCGAGGTTCGCGGCGACCGCGCCGCGATGTGCCATTATGGCCACGGTCGCTGTGGTCGGGGTCCTCATGGCTTCGGTATCGGTCGGTCGTGCGGACCAGGTGCTGATCGAAGGTGTCAGTCGTACGCCGGTGACGATCCTCGATCTGGAAGGCGGACGTCTGAAGTACCAAACGGCGGATGGCGTCACGACATCGGCGTGGCTCCCTGACGTCCAGCGCATTACTCTGGACCGGCACGGCAAGTTCCTGGATTTCAACGAGGCCGAGCGCTGCCTCACCGGTGGCGATGCAAGCCAGGCTATCGCGCTCTACCGGCGAATGCTGCGCGTGAGTGAGTCCTTTTGGCCTGACCTGATCGCCGCCAGGCTCGTCCGCGCCTGCGCGCTGGCCGACCGAATCGATCAGGCGGCGCTCCATTTCGTACAGGTGCTTCGCTGTGAACGAGGCGGACCGCCACTGGCGGTGCGTCTGATTCCCCAACGACTCCCGTCGCAGCGTGACGCGCGGGTCGTCCGTGCCATCGGGCATCTGGAAGGGGCCCTGCGCGAAATTCAGTCCAGCGAGCGACGGATCCCGCTCGAGCTCTTTCTCTTCGCGTTGGTGCAAGGCTCGGGTGACCACCGATCGCTGTCGGCGGCGCGCGACGTGGCGTCTCTCGACATCTCCGGCCCGCTGGGTTGTCGTCGGGCCTTCGCTCTGCAACAACGTGCCTTGGAAGAAGTATTGCGTGCGGCGCCGGCGGATGTTCCGCTGACGAGTCTGGACCGCGCCATACGCGATTGCCCGGAGGCGCTGTTGCCCGGTTTCTTGCAGATCAAGGGCGAGGTGTTGCTCCGGCGTGCCCACACGCGCGAGGATTGGATTCGTGCGGCCTGGCCATTCATGCGGATCGCCATTCACATGCCGGATGATGACAGGGTGCCTCGAGCCTTGCTCGGCGCGGCCCGTGCCCTCGAGGGCATCGGCGACTGGAACAAGGCTGTTGCGCTTCTCGACGAGAGCCTGGCGCATCCGCGCATCGACGACGGCACGCGTGTGCTGGTGGAGAAGAGATTGAGGGAGATTCAGGGGGCCGGTCCGGCGCCTGCAGCGCCGAAGCAGCCCGAATCAAACTAAATCCCCCAGAACGGGAGGTCTGTGTCTTGTTGAGAATTATCGGCTTCGCATGTCTGCTGATCGTGATCCTCTTCATGGTCACGGGGCTTCCCGCGGGTGCGCAGTCTCCCACCCAAGGTGACCGCACATCGACCGCGATACACGAGATCAAGTATTTTGATTTCTTCATTGCCAAGGGAGGGCCCATCGCGTTTGTGCTGATCGGATTGTCGATTGTCACGGTGGCACTGGCCATCGAACATGCCGTGTCGATCCGGCGTGCCACCATGGTCCCCCTGCACGCGGCGGAGATGACCAAGGCACTCATCGAGAAAAAGGAATACCTCGAGGCGATCCAATACACATCAGACGAGCCGAGCATGATCGGGTACGTGCTCAATGCCGGTCTGGTGGAGGCGTCGCGCGGATACCACGCGATGGAGCGCGCGTTGGAGGAGTCGCTCGATGAGCGCGCCGCACGCCTGTATCGCAAAATCGAGTATGTACACATCATAGGCAATGTATCGCCGATGATCGGGTTGCTCGGCACGGTCACTGGAATGATCTTTCTGTTCGCCGACATTCACGCCGCCGATGCGTTTCCCGGTGCGCGCGTGGTGGCGGATCGTATCGCCGTGGCGTTGATCACCACATTCTGGGGGCTGGCCGTGGCGATTCCGGCGCTAAGCATATACGCCGTATTCCGAAATCGGATCGACGTCTTGACGGCGGAGTGTGCGGTGGCGGCGGAGCACATACTCGCCATCTTCAAGCCCTCCACGACGGCGGTACGCCCGCCGGCCGGTAGCTCGGAGGGTCGCGGCTCATGAGACGTACCGTCCAATCCGCCCGCGACCCGAATGTGCTCGACTTCAACGCCACGCCCATGGTGGACGTGATTTTCATGCTCACGATTTTCTTCATGCTGGTGACACGATTCTCGTCGGCGGAGCAGGTCCCGATGGATCTTCCGCGTCCGGACCATAGTGTGGCTCGGGTCCCCACGGGCAGCGAACGCGTCACCGTCAACTGTCGGCTTGCCAATCCGGCAGACCCGGCTTACTCCGACATGCTCGTCAGTGTCGGTCCGAATCAACCGGAGCCGCTTATGGTCATCGGTGACCGACTTCTGGTGCTCAAGCAAGAGACGCCGGGCCTGCAGGTCATTGTGCGCGCCGACCGCCGACTCCCGTATGCGCAGGTGCGGCAGGTCATGCGCATGATCGCCGCGCGAGGAATCGAGATGTTCAACGTTGTCGCACATGTCAGCGAAGATGAGTAGGGAAGTGGACACGAGAGACATGCCCGCACAAACGGAATCGCACACGTCGAATCGCGTGGACCGCGGCGGTCCGGCGGCGCGGCGGCATCGCAAGACCGCGCGTCATCGCAGACCGGAGGGCACGACCATTGCCGTCAACTTTGCGCCGATGATCGACGTGACCTTCCTTCTCTTGATCTTCTTCCTGGTGACGACGACGTTCGAGCGCGCCGAGGGCATACTGGCATCGAAAATGGCGAAGGATTCGGGTGTCGCGCAGGTGGCCCTGCCGCTGACGCCGATCGTCGTGCGACTCACGCAAACGGGTGAGGGACACGATGATGTCGCGATCCAACTCGAACGATTCCCACAAGAACAGCCGAGGACTTTTTCCGAACTGACGGAAGCGATCCGCCGGATTCACGAATTGCCGGGATTCGACCGCGATACCCCACTGGTCATCGCCGCGGGCAGTGACGTTCGCTGGGATCATGTTGTGGGGTGCTGGAACGCCGCTGTGCGTGCCGGTTGCTCCGCCATCGCCTTTGGTGAGCAGTGAGCCGATGAACAGTCAGATCCTGCTTAAAAAAAAGCCATTCGGCCGAAGGCGCGCTGTGCGATCCGCGATGGGTGGCGGTGTGCATTTGTGCACTTTCTGCCTGCCGTTTTTGTGGCTCGTTGTCTGCACGCCTACCATCGGCCTGGGCGCGCCACCGAACGGCCGCAAGGCGGCGCAACCCGCCGAAGAGCAGCGCCTCGGGCAGGCAACTTTTCGCAACGGTTTGCGGAAGCGCGGCCTGACGAGTCTCCTGGAACTGCACCTACGTGACTTTCCACCCGCGGGCGAATTGCAGGCGCTGTTGTTGCAGCGGGAGGTCAAGCTGGCCGTGCACGCCGACGCCGCCCGGTCCGAGGAAGCGCGTCACCGCGCCCTGACCGAGGCCAACGCCATTCTCGATACGCTGATCCACCGGTATCCGCAGGACCTGCGCGTCTTCCAGTGGCGGTTCGAACTCGCGCATTCACTACTGTACGACGAAGCCGAGTCGCTGATCGCGCTGGCGCTCTACCGCGGGCTCAACCGGCGAGACCGCGACAGCCTGCTGGACCTTACGGACCGCGCGATCCGCCTGCTTTCGGATCTGCTGCAACAGTTGGCGGTCGAATACGAACGAATCGAAGGTCTGTCCGTGGGGGAGTTCGACCGCCTCGAGAAATCGGGGTACGTGGAGAGCGTCGACCGGCTCGGTCCACAGGCCGATTATCTGCTCCTCTGGGCGCGCCTTTACAATGCGCTTCCCCGGCAGGATACAGACGTGATACGTGCACGCCAACTGACACGAATCCGCGATTACTTCGAAAATCACCAGGTGGTGCTCGATACGCCACATGCCACCAGCCGCATCCAGGTGCAGGCGCTGGTACTCGCGGGCATGGCGCACCGCCTGCTGAACCGCCACGCAGAGGCGAGGCAGTATCTAGATCGCGCCGTTGCCGTCGCCCGTCGCATTGCAGATTCCGAGGAACGCGACCATGTGCAATGGGCGGTTACGCTGGCATTGATCGAGCGCGTTCGCAACGAGCGCGACGACGGGCGGTTCCAGGCCGCGCTGGAAGGGTTGGCGGAATTCAAGGTTGCGGCGGAGAAGCGCGAGGGAGATGCCTTCGGTACTTCACTGGTCGCCGCACTCGTCGAGCGATCTATCCTCGACGCGCAGAAGGCGCGCACGCCGAGTCGCCGGGCTGTGGATCCGTGGCGTCCGCTCGTGCGCCTCGCAGAAAGGTATCCCGAGCGGCGCGACGAAGTGTACGCGGCGGTCTACAAGGCCATTGATCCGGATGCCGCTCCCGCCGCCCTGGACGCGTATGCACAAAACGCCGTCATCGCCGGGCTCTTAACGGAGCTGGGAGACAGCCCGGCACCGGACGACCCTCGGTTGACACGCATTGCGCAAATCGGCGACGCGTTTCTAAGCCGCGACGCCACACAGACCCGTGATTTGCGCCCGGAGGTTCTTTTCAACCTCGGGGTTGCCGCCTATCGCGGCGGCGCCGTCGAGGCGGCGATCCGGAGGTTTCTGCAAGTTTCCAGTGAGCACGTGACTTGGGAACGGGCGGAACAAGCCGCCGTCTATGCGGTGCAGTTGGCCAGCGGGCGGTACGAGCACGACAGGGATAACGCGACAGCACGATCCGATTATCAAGCTGCGCTCAAGACGCTTGTCACCTACTATCCCCAATCCGAGGCGGCGCGCTATTGGCGTTTCTTCTATGCGCAGTTGGCGGAGGACCGTGGTGCTTTCACGCAGGCCGCCGCCCAATATGCGTTGGTGGATCAGAAGCACGAGAACTACGTGGATGCATTTTTCTCTCGGGTGCGCTGTCTGGCGCTGATCTTCCATCAGATGGCCGAGCAGGCGCCGGCCGACAAACTCGAGTTGCGCCGACGCGCAAACGACTTCTTCAACGTGCAGCGTGCGTTTCTCACGCACGTCGGCGCATTGCCCGCCGCAGAGGATGGCGAACAGGACATTGCGCGACGGAAGATGCTGGCGACGCGCGTCAAGCTGATGGCGGCCGAAATACAAGTGCTGCCCGTGATCGACCGCCCGAACCAGGCGCTCGACGCACTCGCGAACATCGAGGACGGGCTCGACGGCCCGTTACCCATTCTGGGTCGGCTCTGGCGTGTTCGGCTCTTGGCCTACGAGCGATTGGGTATGCTCGATAAGGCCTCGCGCGCCGTCCCCACCTTCCTGGCCGCCGACCCCGACAGCGCCGGGCCGACGCTGCAGCAACTCTACGCCACGGTATCTCGAGAAGCCGAAACGCTTCGCCGGCGCGGCGAACACGACACTGCGGTACCGAAGGCGGAATTCGCGCTCGTGCTGGCCGAACGCATCCTTGCCTGGGCGAGGGAATTCTCAGGTGGCACGCCGGTGGGGAGTATTCGTTCGCTTACCGTGCAACTGGCGGAAGCGAAGCTGGCCGCGGGCCGGTATCGGGAAGCGCGCGACTTGTTCTCCCGGTATCTCACCGAGAGCGATTCGGGTGGTTCGATCGGAGAGTCGAAGGACTCGCGCGTGGTCTTCGGCTACGCCGAAGCGCAATTTCAACTCGGTGAGTGGAATGATGCGCTGGTTCGGTTCAACCGTCTCGCCACGGAGCTGGCGCCGGACGAGTCCCTTCGTCTGCGCGCGTTGCTCCGCGACCTGCAGTGCCGCACCAAACTGGCGCATCCCCCGAGCGATATCATCAAGGTGATTCAACAGCAGCGTCAGATGTTTCCCGCACTGGGCGGTCCGTACCTCGCCGGCGAATTTGACAGGCTGCAACGCGAAAACCTGCAACGGGCGGAACGCGGTACCTGATACCAGGTGCGTCGACGGCCTGCCCGGGCAATCGAGCGCACTATCTGGGTAGTGTCCTAATTTGGCTACTGCCAGCTATTTGGGCGATTGATGTCGCACCCGTCGCCGCTAACGACTGGATCAGGGAGTTGGCATTTCGCGAGTGCTCTGCGCCAGATTCGCTTTACGTTGTCGGCAGCTTGTGTCAACTCATATGATTTGCGTTTTGGCGGAAACACGACGTCGATCCGCTTGCTGGAGTCTAGGTTCTTGATTTGGCGCACAGGCGGAACCAAGTCACTATCGGCGGAAATTACAATGGCCGTGTCGAATGACTTTTGAAATGCATCCGAGAGCATTTCCGTTGCGATCTGGACGTCGGTCATTTTCTCCTCGTCACGACCAAATCGTTTGTTGCAGTGCGGGCATTTGACCGATTTCATGAGATAGTGCCCATCGAACCGCTCAATGCCTTGCAGTGTCGCTAACGCATCAAGATATCGCCCTTGCCTGCGGCGGCTTGCATCTCGCGCATTAGCCCGTCCCTGCGGGTCGCTGGCTGAACCGCCCCTAACCGGCGCTGTAAAGTACTTGGTAGAAACCAGAATGTGATCTGGCGGGATAAGCTCTTGTGCTAATGCAACAGGATTTAGCCAATAATACCTGCGGTAACCAGCTTCCTTCAGACCGTAGTAAAGGTTGAAACCGTCAATGTAACAGATTGCATTTAATGGCTTCAGCGGCTTGCTTTGATTGGCCGATTGAGTTATACTTGCCATGAAATGATACTCCCCTAGGGATAGCATCCCTAGGCTGACGGCTCGCTTCGGCGGGCCGTTTTTGTTTCTTCACGTGCGACAGGGCTAGTTTTTATCGGCCTTAGTGCTAAAGTAATCTGGAACTCCAGCGGATCGTGCTACTCGATTCAGGACAACATGGACCCACGCCTCGAAGTCCCGAAAGCTCTCTGGCCCCATGTCGGCCGGCCAATTGATCGAGGCTAGCCCTTCGTCTAGAGAAAATGTAGTTGTCGCGTTATTAGGGGCTAGTACGGCGTTGGGCGATGGCCGTGGAACATTGGTTGGTGGCGTCATAGCTGGCTCAATTGGCGGCGCCTCATCATCAAGGTCATCCTCTGGAGATAAAGATAACACATTCCCGCGCAATAGTCCAGCGAATTCTAAAGACTTCCGCATGTCAGCGAGAAATCCGTCCACCGCATTGCGGTTGAAGCCCTTGTCTGTGATCAGTTCTGGCCTGAGAGAACCGTCCGAAGGTAAATTGCCTGCTGGTGCATAGCGATCGACAATCTCCCGGTACATGTCTGGCTGTAATACAGCCTCTCGCACAGCAGCATCGAATCGCGGCTGCCCTCGCTGGAACTCAATAATGTCAATGGCTCGCCTAGTGGGTATCACTCGACTGTTTCTGTTTTCGGTTAACCCGTATTTTTGTAGGGCTGAAACAACAGTCATTGCTTGGCCATGTGCAGAGTTGTACCCGATGTGCTTAACGGCCACATTCACAGGGGCGCCAGCGGCGCCGTCGGCCTTGTATATCTTCTTGACCCGCTCAATGGCCGATGGCAGATCAATCGCTGGATAATTGGGGCTGCGACGTCGCTTCTTAGGCTTCGGCTCGGTTTTGCTCATCTAACCAACTCCTTTCAGATGTATAGTACAACATGCATCAGGACTTGGCAAGTAATGCATTTCTTTTTTTTCTTCTTGTCTAACGCGACACTCCGCGATATATTAAAGAAGTGGAGGATGAGTCTATCAGGCAAGGAGGTGCAGAATGAACAGAAGAGGCTCTGACCCTGCCGAACCTGGGCTGTCGTCCGGCAGGGTCCACGATGCGAGGAGTAAGTCCTACGGACGGGGTTTCTCAGGCAACGTCCGTGGAGGCAAGGCAGCCCAGCGTATTTGACTAATAGACGCCCCGTCGGCGGCTGGAACCGTCGGCGGGGCTGTTAAAACCGCGCGACGCAGCCGCACGGCTTCACCACCGATCATTATATCGGCTGGTCGCGCCCATTCAAGGAACGCCAGCCGTGGCAAATCGACTCAAAAAAGAAAAGCAAATCCAGATTGTCGCCTTGCTGACAGAGGGTTGCAGCATTCGGAGTATCGAGCGCATCGCCCGCGTTCACCGTGACACGGTCTGCCGGTTGCTAGTGCGCATCGGTGACCATTGCGAAGGCATCATCGACCAGGAATTGCAGAGCCTCTTCGTCGAGAGCATCCAAGTCGATGAATTGTGGGGCTTCATCCACAAGAAAGAACGCCGCCTGGAGCCTGGCGATCCCTCCGAATGGGGCGACGTCTACACGTTTCTCGGCATGGAGCCCGAAAGCAAGCTCATTTGTGGATTCGATTGCGGCAAGCGCAACTTCAACACGACGGACCGCTTCATGGATGACCTGAGCCGTCGCCTTGTCGGAAAGCTCCAGGTCGCCACCGATGCGTTCCCGGCCTACAAGACGGCCGTTCCGCGCCACTTCGGCGACCGTGCCGACTACATGCAGGTGGTCAAGTCGTATGACGGCGACCCGGACCAGCATAGATACTCGCCGCCGAAAGTGAGATCGATTGACCGTGTTTGGATTCAGGGTATGCCGAACCAGGAAATGGCATGCACATCGCACGTTGAACGGTTGAATTGGTCGTGTCGGACGTATTTGCGTCGGCTGATGCGACTGTCAAATGGGTTCAGCCGCAAGCTGGAGAACTTCCGCGCGGCTGTGGCCTTGTTCATCTGCTGGTACAACTGGGTTAAGCGGCACACGTCGCTGCGGATGACGCCTGCCATGAAAATGGGGATTGCGGCGTCGGCATGGCCGATTGAGCGGCTGCTGCCAAATTAGGACACTACCCACTATCTGCAGCCTGGTTGACCCTGGCGAATGGTGTTCATAGACTCGCCCGGTTCTCGAAAGGAATCTTCATGATTCGCGCCGGCCAACTCGACAGTGACAGGGCGATGGTCCTGGTCATCGATGTGCAGGAAAAGCTGCTTCCATTCGTCCGGCGCCACGAGCAAGTCGTGAACGCCACTTGCAAGCTGCTCGAGGGCGCGGGCGTGTTCGAGGTGCCGGTGTTGGCAACCGAACAATATCCCAAGGGCATCGGTCCGACCGTGCCGGACATCAAGAGTCGGCTGGCATCGTGCGGCGCTAAAATCCTCGAAAAGCCGACATTCAGTGCGTGCGGCGAGCAGCCGATCCGCGATGCCTTACTACGATTCGACAGGCCGCAGGTGATGCTCGTCGGCATCGAGGCCCATGTGTGCGTGCAACAAACGGCGCTCGACCTTCGGGCCATGGATTACGATGTCTTTGTATGCGCCGACGCCGTCAGCTCGCGCGGACGCATGGATTACAAACAGGCATTGCACCGCATGCGCCAGGAAGGCGTATTCGTGACGACCGTCGAGAGCGCGCTGTTCGAGCTGTGCAATCGGTGTGACACCGAGCGCTTCCGCAGGATGCTGGATGTCATCAAGGCCTACCCGCCGAGCGACATGGCTGACGCGACGACAAGCTCCACGGAGGCATCGTGACCTACGACGACTTCGAGGATGACGAGTGGATCGAGGATGAGGGCGACGAGGACGACTCCGTGCTGCAATGCCCGGCCTGTCATGCTGCGGTCCATGAAGACACCCAACAGTGCCCTCAATGCGGCGACTGGATCGTTCCGGTCTACCCAACGCGCCCGATGCGCAAGTTCATATTCGTGGGCTGCGCGATTCTTCTCGTCGTGGCTCTGATTCTCTTGACGGTGCGGTAATACCGGCACTCTTCATTCATGGTTTGCGCTGGGGGTCTCCGGCACTGACCACTACGGCCGCGTAGACCCGCCGTGCCCCCGCGCGGCGCAGGACCTTGGCGCACTCGGCGAGCGTGGCGCCGGTGGTACGCACGTCGTCCACGAGCAACAGGGTCGGACCATTTAGTTTGTAACTCCTTCGGACCGCGAAGGCGCCCCTCACGTTTTCCCAACGCTTCGTATGACTGAGACCGACCTGGTGCGGTCCGCCGCGCACACGACGAAGGAGTGGCACTTGCGGGAGTTTCATGCAGGCGGCCACGGCACAAGCCAGTCGTGACGCCGGGTAGTACGCCTGCCCCATACGTCTCCGCCAAAAGGCAGGTACCGGTACGACCGCTTCGACGGACGACCACCACGGCGCGCGCATGCCGGCGCTGAGCATCCACCGCGCCAGCAGCAGCTCGAAATGTTCTTGGCGCTGGAATTTGTACGCGCGGAGGATGCGGCCCAGAACGTCACGATAGGCACCCACCCGCACCGTGCCGTCCACGCTCGGGGACTGTCGGCGGCATTGACGGCAGCGATCATCGGATACCTCGAACTCGGCAATATCGCCGGCACAGCGCGGGCAGGCGGGTTGTTTCCGTTGCTCGTCAATAGTCTGCATGCATCTTGGGCAAATGTTATCGGCCTCTCCTCGCCCGGGTGTTCCGCAAACGAGGCAGCCGGGCGGAAGGACCAAATCCAGCACGGATTGTGCCATTTGGCCGATCATGGCGACAAAATTGTACCAGAAAGGCCTGTGAGATATAAACCTTCGCACTTCACAAATATTATCCGATGGCTAAAATATACAAAGTGAAACGTTTTTTCGGTATCCGTGGGCCCTCGAAGTGCATGGAGACGAACGGATTCTCGCGTATGAATCGACGATTAAATATCCCTGCGTTGGTGCTGCTGCCGCTTTTATCTACGCCAGTAGTGTACGCGCAGAAGGGGCCGATGCGTGTGGTGGTCGCCAAGGCCGTCACGATCGAGGCGCACGCCACCACGACGCTTGTCGCCACTGTCCAGCCCGTTCGCCGCAGTCAAGTCGCATCTGAGATCGCCGGCATTGTCGACGAGATTTCGGTTCGTCAAGGAGATCTCGTGGATGCCAACGCGGTGCTGTGCCAGTTGAACGCCGATTCTCTGCGCTTTCAGCTCGCCGAGGCCCAAGCCAATCGTGATGCGCTCCAGTCGGTCCTTGAGGAACTCGAGGCCGGCACACGCAAGGAGGAACTCGTACGACTCGAAGCGCTCGCGGAGGAGGCCGTCGCGGAATTCGATCGTTGGAAGTTCGAGGTGGACCGAGTCAGCAAGCTATACGAAGGCCGGGACTCCAACGCCAAGGAATTCACCGATGCGACGGCGAATTTCCGTGTGGCCGAACGGCGTATGATTGCGGCGAAGGCGAACCTTAATCTCGGCAAAGAAGGGCCGCGCAAGGAAGAAATCGCCCGTGCGCGGCACGATGTTCGCGAGCAGCAGGCCGTTGTCGATCGAATCAAGCGGGAACTCGACAAGACCACCATCAGATCGCCGTATCGGGGGTTTGTGGTACGCCGGGACGTGGAAGTGGGCGAGTGGGTCTCCGCGGGTGGTCCGATCGTCGAGCTGGTCGATCTGTCGTCCGTTCTGGTTCGTGTCGACGTACCGGAATCGGCACTGCCATACGTACACGAAGGCGCCGCGGTGCGCGTGGAAGTCGATGCGTTGGGACGGTCGTTCGACGGCACAATCCAACACATTATGCGCGACGCCGACCCTGCGGCGCGTACCTATCCAGTGGAAATCGAAGTACCCAATCCGAAGAATTCGCTGGCCGGCGGCATGTTTGCCCGCGCCACGATCCCCTCGGGCGAGAAAGGGTCGGTGGTGGCCGTACCGCGCGACGCCGTCGTCGAACGGAATGGCGTGGCGCAGATCGGCGTGATCGTACCCGGGAAAGAGGGCTTGACGGCCCTGCTTGTCAACGTAACCGTCGGGGTGGAAGTGGGTGACCAGATCGCCGTGACATCGGGGAACATTCAGCCCGGCACCCAGGTCGTGACTCATGGGACGGAAAGGCTGTTTCCATTCCCTACACCGGTTCTCGTCGTGGATGAAAAGGGAACGCCCGTGCCGCAGGATCAGGTGACGGAGCGATGACCCTTCGAGAATTGCGCTAATGGGTATAATTCGCTTTGCGATCGACAATCCGGTCAAGGTACTGGTAGGCGTGATCCTGCTCGTGCTGTTCGGGATCCTGAGCCTCTTCGAGATCGCCGTACAGCTCACACCGGATGTGGACAAGCCGGTGGTCACCGTCACGACCTACTGGCCTGGTGCCAGCCCGCAGGAGGTCGAAAGCGAGATCATCGACCGCCAGGAAGAGAAACTCAAAAGCGTCACCAACCTGAAAAAGATGACCTCCACCTCGCAGGAGGGGCAAGGGTCGATCAAACTCGAATTCGATGTCCAGGTCGACAAGGACATCGCCTATCGCGACGTGTCCGACAAGCTGCGGCAGGTCACGGGTTACCCCGATGAGGTGGACGAGCCGGTCATGTCCGCCACCGACGAACAAATGAAGAACACCATCGCGTGGATGATCCTCTATTCGAAAGAGGGCCAGAACATCTCGCATCTGAAGACGTTTGTCGAGGATAACGTCAAACCGCAACTGGAGCGTGCTGAGGGCATCGCCGAGGTGCCGGTCTTCGGCGGACTGGATCGCGAGGTGCAGATCGAGGTCGACGCCTACAAATTGGCCGCACGCCGGTTGACGTTGCGCGACGTCGAACGTGCCCTGCAGCGGCAGAACAAGAACATTTCCGCCGGTACCATCGCCCAGGGAAAGCGCGACTTCACCTATCGGACGGTGGGGGAGTATCGCAGCGTGCAGGAAATTGGGGACACGGTCGTCGTGTACCGCAGCGGGGGACCGGTCTTCGTTCGTGACGTGGCCACCGTACACGACGGACTCAAAAAACAGTATGCCTTCGTGCGCAGCAAGGGTCGATTCGTGCTGGCGCTCCCGGCACGGCGCGAAACGGGCGCCAACGTCATCAAGGCGATGAACAGTCTCAGAGAACGCATTGATGCCGTGAATCGCGAGATTCTCGAACCGCGGGGGCTCGGGTTAGAACTCACGCAAGTATACGACGAAACCACCTATATCTGGAGCGCCATCAATCTCGTCGTCAAGAACATGTTCTTCGGAGGACTACTGGCGACGATTGTGCTCTTGCTGTTCTTGCGCAGCGGAAGCGCGACGGCGATTGTGGCCGTCTCCATTCCGATTTCCGTTGTCGGCACGTTTCTCGTGATCACGATGCTGGGTCGCACGCTGAACGTCGTGCTGCTCGCAGGCATGGCGTTCGCCGTGGGTATGGTCGTGGACAACGCCATCGTCGTGCTGGAAAACATCTACCGTCACCGCAGCATGGGAAAGAGCCGCCGCGATGCGGCGCTGGACGGAGCGCGCGAGGTATGGGGCGCGGTACTCGCCAGTACGCTCACGACCATGGCCGTCTTCCTGCCCGTCATCACCATCAGCGAGGAAGCGGGGCAGCTCTTCAAGGACATCGCCATCGCCATCGCCACGGCCGTCGGGCTGTCGCTGGTCGTGTCCGTGCTGGTCATTCCGCTGCTGGCGTCGAAGTACTTCAAGGCGTCCCGCGCGAAATCGCTGGGTACGGAGAAGCCCTGGATTGTGGGTCAATTCGTGGCCGGGCTGGTCGGCAGAATCAACAGTCGATTGAGCATGCGATTCGCCACCGTTGTGGGTCTCAGCGCGGCGGCCATCCTGGGTAGTTGGCTTTTGACACCCGGGGCGGAGTACCTTCCCGCGGGCAACAGGAACCTCGTGTTCGGTTTCCTCCTCTCACCGCCGGGCTACTCTGTGGATGAGTTCAAGCGCATGGCACTGCTCGTGGAAGAGGGTGACCCCAACGTACCGAACGACGGCATCCGCCCGGCGTGGGAGGCCGAGCTCGGCTCGGCGGAGGCGGCTGCGCTGCCGCCGGTGCACATCCCACTGGGCCGAAAGGGTGACAGCGTGGTGACGGTCACGCCGCCGCCGATCGACAATTTCTTTTTCGTCTCCTTCAGCGGCTCGGCCTTCATGGGGGCGACCTCCAAGGAGCCGACCATGGTCAAGCCCGTGGAGTACCTGATGAACAACGCCGGGCGACGGATTCCCGGCGTGTTCACGTTTTTCCGGCAAATGTCCCTGTTCGCCGGTGGCGTACAGGGTGGAAACACGGTGGACGTGGAGTTGCGTGGTGATGATCTCGATGCCGTGGCCGCGTCGGCCGGTGCGCTGATGGGCAAGATCATGGAGGAAGGGTATGAATACCCCCAGCCCAGTCCGACGAATTTCGCCCTGGGTCGGCCGGAGATCCAGCTCATTCCCGACCGCGCCCAAGCCGCCGACCTCGGGCTCGATGTACAGGACGTGGGATTCATCCTGGAGGCCTGCATCGACGGTGCGTTCGTCGGCGAGTACAACGATCGCGGCGACAAGATCGACATGGCGATCACCATGGCGGGGACGGAGAACGCCACGGCTGAACAAATCGCCCAAACGCCGGTCTTTACGCCCTCGGGACATGTCGTCCCCATCGGCTCCGTGGCCAAACTGGTGACGACCACGGCCCCACAGCAGATCAATCACATCGAGGAAATGAGTGCCGTGACGTTGTCGGTCAAACCCAAACCGGGCGTGCCGCTGCAAGAAACCATGCGGGATCTGAAAGAGGGGATGATCGCGCCGCTGCGGCGGGCCGGTGTCATTCCCGGCACGGTCTTCACCACGCTGGCCGGTACCGCCGACAAACTCACGCAGACACAGCACGCGCTGATCGGAAACTTCGAGAATGTCGTCACGCGCCCGCGCATCGCCGGTTGGTCCGTCGGAACGTCCATGCTGGCCGTCCTGGGGCTGGCGCTGTGTGGTGCCGTCATGGTGCGTATGATCGCCGGACCGCAGCAGGCCGTAATCGTCGCGGGAATCGCACTTGCGGTGATCGTGGTCGTTTTCCTGGCGGTCAATCCGGAGTTGCTGTTGACCATGGCGCAGTCGCGGGGCATCTTGGCGCTGCTGATCATTTATCTGCTGATGGCGGCTTTGTTCGAGTCGTTCCTCTATCCGTTCGTGATCATGTTCTCGGTGCCGCTGGCGGCCGTCGGAGGGTTGGCCGCCCTGCGCGTCGTACACGAGGTGAGCCTCTACGACGTGTGCTCGCCGATTCAGCAGTTAGACGTGCTGACGATGTTGGGCTTCGTGATCCTCATCGGCATCGTGGTCAACAACGCCATTCTCATCGTACACCAGGCCCTGAACTTCCAGCGAGAGGAGGGGCTCAGCGCGGCGGAGGCCGTCAAACGATCCGTGGCCACGCGCACCCGGCCGATCGTGATGACCGCCCTGACCTCTGTCTTCGGTATGGCACCATTGGTGGTGATGACCGGCGCGGGCAGCGAGCTGTATCGCGGGCTGGGCAGTGTGGTGCTTGGCGGGCTGCTGGTCTCCACGGTTTTCACGCTGGTTGTGGTGCCGGCCACTTTCACGCTCGTGCTCGATTTCCAAGCCTGGCTTCGCGCCCCCGCGGCGCATCGTAAGACGGCGACCACCCCAGCGGTCACCGCCGAACACGCCTCGGCCGACACGCGCCGCGTGCCCGTCACACCGCGCAGCCCCGAATAACATCGATTCGTATTGCCTGCACGGCCATTCGTTTTTCACCTTTGCGACGTGTAGGGCAGGTCGTTGCTCCGGCGCGGCCGGAGGGTTGACCTGCCATCTCCGCCAACTGAGTTCGCGCAGTGGTCGTAGACACTTTTCGATGGACTTTCCTTAACCATTCTCGCCACCGCGTGTCTGAAGGCTTGTGGAGCACCGGGTTCCATCATGGCGCACAAATCTTCCCGCGAGTTGGAGACAGTGGTATGAAGCGCGCACTGACGACGGCATGTCTTTTTGGCATCATGGCGGTCTCTTCCGGCTGTGTATCGGTCATCGGAAACCGAGGGCAAATCGGAACGGCCCGGCAGGCGGTGGTTGTAAACGACGAGGTCTACGTCGTGAACGTGTGCGACGGGTCGGTCAAGAGAATCGACCCCCACGCGATCGACACGGCGCCGATTCTGGTCCCCGATGAAGACGACGATTGACGTACCGGCCGGAACGGGTGAACGAACCGCCGGCGGTACCCGGGGCGATGGCCCCATCGGATCGATCGGTTCCGCTGACACCCCGTCCACTCGTTACAAGGATCTCAGGGCAGCGCATTATTCACGCTGATTCCGTGCCTCCACTTTTCCGTTGTCCGAAGTGTGCAATGTTTTGTCCGCCGCCCGCTCCCAACGGCTGCCGCAGGCCATGCAAACGAGGACGACTCTCCCATTCTCTACCTTCGCCTCCAGCAAGTTGCCGCAGCAGAGACGATATTGATCGATTTCCCGATTCATTCGCTCGCTCCCTAGACGATTTGACGATCAGGTGGCCGGGCCATTCGCTGGTTGTGCTGCGAAGGCTCAACCCACATGAGATTAGGCGAGAAGAAGATCTGTCTTGGCCGGAGAGTTTTCCCCAAGACGCCATCTTGGCGATGCACGGGCCACCCTGCGTGTGACGAGACGATCAGGATGTCACGGCTTGCGTGTAGACGCAGAGGTTGTCGTGGTTCAGGGCAAACCAGGCCTTGAGGCGAAGCGCGGCCTCCAAGCCTGTCTGTGCCGATTCACGTTGCTCGTCAAAGGTGCCGACAATGTCCAACATCGGTACTTCGATTGAAATGGCGAGGCTCTTGCCCGCTTGGCGGAGTCGCATGCCCGGCCCGAGGAGTGGGGTGATCGCGGGGGAGAGCTTTTCCAGGCGGTCGGCCCAGCCGGCGATCTCCAGGTCCACCAAGCCGTGGGCTAGTTTGTGCTTGATCTTGCACTCCGGCAACGGTCGCTTGGATTTGATGGCTCGATTGAAGTGTACAAAGCTGCTGGTCCTGGGCTTGGGGCCGGGCCGATCTAATCGCAGTTCGCCGGCCGACTGGTTTGCGTGTTCCCAATAACCCAGCCAGAAGTCTGTAACTTCCACGCAAACGTCCGGGGCGTAGCCTCGGCGCCGCTTATCTATGGCATGTTCGAGAATATCGATCTTATGCTTGCATCGCAGGCCCAACTCATCGTCCGCCTGTTCCGTTCGCTGCTCAAGAAACTCGATGATCTCCTCGTAGGCCAACGTGGCATCGAACTTCTCGGCCTTGTCGCTCGCCGACTCAATGTAGTCGTTGGGGGCTAGAAGTAGACACAATGAGAGGTGGAAGCTTCCCGACGTGCGATCGTCCTCGGCCCGTGCCAAGTATCGTTGGATTTGATTGGGTTGGAAGACGGCATCGATCTTGTTTTCGACGCGTATTCTGATCACCCCGGAGTCGATCTTGAAGTCGACGATGACATCGGATTCCCCCGAACCGTCACCGCTTTCGTTGACGCCTTGCCGGACAGCGACGGTGGTGACTTGGGGAACCGGTTGGTCAGCCGTGAGCACGGACTGGAGAAACCAAGTCTGGAATGCGTGGGAGCAGGTCAACTCCTCGACGAGCATGAAATCGATGTCACGTTCACGCACGAAGCCGAATGTCGAGTCGCCCGTTTCCGTTGTTGTTGCCGTCATTTCGCCTGCTCCCGCGATTTCCATGTACACCGTACCCAAGCGACCGGTTGCCCTGCCCTTCCCGTGCGCATGATGGCAAACAAGCGTGATGGATGCACCGTGCCATAGTCTACGGCATGAGGGCACGGGCAAAGCGGATCGGCACGCCGAAGTTGGATCCGTCAAAGTCGTACGTGATCGCGAAGTTGACACCAATGACCGTGCCATCCGGTCCGAACACCGGCCCGCCCGATCCGCCGGAGGTGGTCTCCGCGTCGTAGACCAGTTTCTTCTCCCTCACTTCATTCAGCGCACCTTGGGTGATCACCGGTGAAATCGCGTCCCTGCGCGCAAGCTCTGCAATGAGACCCGTTGCATCGGTCGCACTCGCGAGGACTTCCGCGACCACGTCCGGATCGGCACGCGCCAGCACCGCGTTGAGACCCGTGGGATAGCCAAGCACGATGACGCGCCCGCCGCGCACGGCGCCGACATCACCGGAAAAAAGCGGCAACACCGGAACATCTTGCACGGCAACTTTGAAGACGGCCACGTCCACGTCGTCCGCGCTAATGCGCATCGTCGTCGGGTCCACCGCGACAGGCTGCTTGCCGGGAAACGTAACGGTCAGGTGGGCGAACTCGGGTATCAGTCCTTGTGCCAGAAGAGGTGCAACTGCGGTGTCATTCCACCAGGGCTCGGCCACGTGACGGTTGGTGATGACGTATCCGTCCGAGCTGGCGAGAAAGCCGGAGCCCATATACTCCAGCTCGACAGGATTCCCGTCCGGACCCACGACGGGTACGAGTGCATCATTCTGTTTCGCCTTGAAACTGAATTTCCCGTGTACCAGGCATACGCCGCGGCTGTACACCTCGAGCACCTGCTTCACGGCGGCATTCTTCTGGACGAGATCATCGACGACCAGTGCGCGACGGGCGAGGTCTTCGCGGAGCCTGTCGACCTCCTGCTGCGAGGCTTGTCCCGCCTGATTGCGGCGGTATTCCTCCATCTGCTCACGGATGGCGGTGAGTTCCTTTTCGTACAAGGCGGCCTGCTCCGCCTGTAGTGTTTTCTGCTGCTTGACCGTCCGCTTGCTTCCGATGAAGCCGCCCAGGTATCCCGAACCCACGACGCCGACGACGACAAAGAGCAGAATGGTCAGTCGAGCCGACCAGGAAATCTGCCCCAGAAAATCTCGCCTTAGCGAATGGGTGCCCGCGATGAAGCCGCTTGCCCCGCCGACGTCCCGGGCGTCTCGTAGCATCTGGTGTACAGGCTTACAGAGTTTCCCGTCCGAGTGGTCCACGCGAAAACGAATTTTGGGTCCACCGACGCCGAGTTCGATCAGGTCGCCGTGTTCGAGAATGATCTCGCGCGTTTCCTGGCGGTTGACGAAGACCTGGCCCTCGAGTGCTTTCAGGTAAAAGGCGCACCCTTCTTCCACGAACTCCAGCACGGCATGCCGTCGTGCGACGTGGATGCCTTCCTTGTAGCGGATTTCCGCGTCTTCCGCGGTCCCAAAAACGAGTCTCTGCGCGTTGTAGGTCACCGTCCGACCGCGGTAGGGGCCGGTCAGATGGAGTAGCTGAGGTCGCATGGTTAGATCATCCGGATTGCGGAAACCGGGTCAACCTCCCGCGTCGGGGGCATACCTCTACGCCGATTCTTCAGATTCGCTGTGGAAACAAGATGCCGTATGCCGATCGATTGTCGAACGGACCGCAGTCGCAGTTGCTTTGGGATACCGAATCCAGTCGTGAGTACGAACCGTGTTTGATGATCTGTGGGCGATTGACCCTTTGACTTGGACGGGTATTGCAAGCACCCTGGCGTGCGGAGGCATCATCGGGCTGGAAAGACAGATCCTCGGCAAGCCGGTGGGAATCAGGACCAGCATGCTGATTTGCCTGAGCACGTACATTTTCGTCACGGTATCAAATTCCGTGGCGGCGAGCGGCACGGACCCGTCGCGCATCATCGGTCAGGTCGTCACGGGTGTCGGGTTTCTCGGCGGCGGTGTCATGCTGGCCCGGGACGGCATTGTCGTGGGGGTAACGTCGGCGGCCGCCATCTGGATCCTGGCCGCCATCGGCGTGACGGTCGCTTGCAATCACGGTGTCACCGGGATCAAGCTCGCGGTGTTGGGGGCTGTCATCCTGGTGGGTGTGACCAAGGTCGAGCACACATTCAAGGCGCTGCAGCGTGGGGTTCATTCCAAATTCAGATCGATCAGGCGACCAGACTCGAACGGCGATTCGGATGCCTGACGTTTGCCCAGGCTCTTGCGTTGGCTTGCAGGGCGTGGTCGGGTGCCACAGTCCATTCCACAATCGACACGCCCGTTGCCGCCCCAATGACATTTCAGGAATCACTAGCCCTCTTCTTGGGGAAAATCAGCGTGCCCGCGACCAGAAACAAGAGCGTGAGAATCACAACGCCCCAGGTCGAGACTGCCGGGATGCAATTTGTCCAGTTCATTCTCCAAGTTTCCGGGAGAACGGCTGCGTCGTCCACGCCGCCGTGCAATACCAACGTGCCGAATCCCGGCCCAGTGGCCATCGCCGCCCCCGTTCGTCGGGGCGGAACCCTGCCGGGCTCGTCCAGCGTTGGTACCCAATCACCCACCCACAGCCAAGTCTTTGGTGTATCGGTGAGCAGCATTATCCCAAAGGAATCTGAATATGCCATATAGGAGTGCGATGTTGCCGTCGGGCCCATCGTCGTGGTTAGCTGCCATGCACCGCCGGTCCACGTCCATGTATCGCCAAGATCGGCAGTTCCATTGTTTCCACCAAAGAGCACAACTTCTCCCGGATCGCCGGCCATGGAATGATGGCTTCGTGGCTCCGGCCCGGTCGTAGATTCCAATGTCCATCCGCTGCCGTCCCAATACCAGGTATCTCCGAGTAAAGTGCTTCCCGCACCGGTGCCTCCAAAGAGCATGATCCGCCCGCTCTGTGGGTCGAAGGCCATCGCGCTATCGGCACGTGCTGGCGGACTGACTCCCGTGGGAACAACCTCGGTCCAAGTGAGGGTGAAGGTGTTCCATTCCCAAGTGTCATCCGAAAGTACACCGCCATTCCGACCGCCGAATAGGACAGTCACACCGCGCGACTGATCGTATGCCATCGCGTGGCCTTCGCGCGCCGGAGGCAAACCACCGGCTACCGGGAACCACAATGTCCCATCCCAGAGCCATGTTTCGTCCATTACGCCGCCGAGAGCGTCCGAGCCGCCAAAGAGAACGACCAAGGACTGAGCCTCATCGAAGGCCAGAGCGTGGTTCACGCGTGCGGGCCCTTCGGTTGAGGCTCGCTGCCAATTCGTACAAAGCGGGTGTGGGCTTGATGGCGGGGACGATAGGAATGCACCAATGACTACGAGAGCATCGAGGGTTGAGACTAGCGCCCGCGACCGTCGTGTCTTGCGCCGCCCGACCATATTCAGGCCATCGACCCGCCTGCCAGGTACCCGATCCGAAGCAGAATCGTCCAACCGGTACATGTTGGTAACCTCCTCTGGTTTCACATTTGGAATTAGACCCTTCGTTGCGCGATGCTCGCGGACCGGGCGCAAATCATACAAGCGTCCATTTACGATTCCAAGCCTTTTCCATCGTTCAGGTCGCGTTCTTGGTGCGTGTATTGTGTTTTGTTGCAAGTGCAATCAAGCGGCGCTTTATTGGGCGGGGCTCCCGGCTCTCCTGGGGTATACCATTAAGCCCTCCCTGTTTTCCAACTCTTATGTGCCTTTGCCTCCGCGGTCGTGGGCGTACGGCATGCAGGCCTCCGGATACGCGGTATCGAGAAGGATCTGGCAATTGCGTTGAGCCCAATTCTGTCGATCCGAGTTCCTCTCAGTTTGTAGGCATTACAGTCTACATGTTTTATTGTAGACAATGAGGTCTATTTGCATAGTTAGGATTACTTGCTAGACTCCGATTGGGAACATCAGTCGTTCGAACGCGCAGTCGCTGGGGCCGGCCAACGACACACTTCGCTACGCAAGGCAAGCGCTGCATGGCTCGGACACGGGCCGCCCACGCTACGAACCGAATCAAGAACTGCGAAAGGGGTCTTCGTGTTCGCAATTTCGCGCGCAGTGGGAAAGAAGCTGGGTCTCTGTGTCATGCGCGTGACGCGAGTTGTCTCTCTTGTGGAAAGTGAGTTCGTCACGACCGTCGCCTTGCGGTCGCACCGCGTCGCGGGCCGAAGCGCACGGCGCCAAAGCCGAAAGGGCCGATGCCCGGCCCGTCAGGACGATTCTTCGGAATCATCACCATTTCTTCGTTTCTCTGAAAACCACTTCACGACAGACACTATGGAGGAGTAAATCATGTATCAATTAGCAGACCGTCGTAAGAAATCTTCAAAGAGCCGCGTCATCGAGGCGAGCACCACAGGGACATTGGTCGCCATCCTCGCCGGATTTGCATGGAACCCGGCGACTGTTCTGGCACAACTTCCAACTGCAAACCTTGTGCAGGATTCGGGATTCGAGCCGGTTACCGTGCTTCACGCATTCCAGCGCAATCCCGGCGACCCATGGATTCCAGGCGAGTGGAACGCGGAGAACGCCAGTGTGGTCGGCGAGTCGCCGCCGATCAGTCCGCACGCAGGAACCGGCATGCTACGTATGGACGCGACGGCGGGAACCGCGTCACAGGTCAACCAGATCATCGACGTATCGACGTATGCCAGCGACATCGATGCGGGCCAGGCCGTGGCGCATTTTTCGATTTGGACCAACGCCCCTGCCGCGAGTGTATCCCCCAATCTACTGATTCGGGCAGGCGAGAGTCGGAATCCGAGCGTCGGGACGCTTGTACCTGTCGGTGGGTCGTTCATTGAGGGCTACAACATGTCCACCCAGACGACTTCGCTGGACAGCGATCCAGCCACTTGGGAACAGATCGACGGCGTCATCGCCCTTCCCAGCGGTACTCGATTCCTGGAATTTCAGATGTTGGAGGCTAACGCGTCCATTCCTCCGGACGGTGTTTACTTTGATACTGCCTCCGCCGTTTTGGAGCCGCACTGTACCAACCCGCCGTCGTACATGGTCGCATGGTACACCGGGGACGACTGCTTCCCTGCCGACTTTCTCGGCAACCACGACGGCACATTCACTGGTTTTCCTTTCTGCCCAGTAGAATGGAAGGTAGGCGGCGGAGCCCTGACCTTCTTTGCTGGAACCTACGTCGTTGTTCCGGACGCATCCGCCCTGAACTTTGGAACCGGTGACTTCTCGATCGATGCGTGGATCCGAACAAGCGCGGATGGAAACAGGCCAATTGTCGACAAGCAATCTCCGGGCTACAGCCTCAGGCTGAATGATGGGCAGGTCAATTTCGACGTTTGCGACGACTCTGTTTGCACTAACGCGACCACCGCAGCGGTCGTGAATGACGGTGCCTGGCATCACATCGCCGCAACGCTTTTCAGAGCAGGTGGCACGCAGTTGGACATCTACCTTGACGGCGCCCTGGCAGCGTCGTCCCCAGTTGGGTCTTTGGGGACGATCAGCGGCTCATCGGACCTGCTGATTGGCGCGGCGCCGTCTGACGCCGCACCGACGCAGTTTTTTGATGGTGAAATAGACGAGATCGAGATCTTTAGCCGAGCGCTTAATACAAGTGAGATTCTGGCGATCGCCCAGGCGAACATCGCCGGCAAGTGCAAGTGGCTCCCGCCGACCAACGACATTTATGCCGGGCTCCCACACCTCCCGCTGGGGCAAGCCAAGGTTGGTGTGGATTCGGATGACGACCTACGCATATGGAACCTGGGCTCCACCCCGGATGACGGGGTAGCGATTGACCTTGGGGAAAGCGATGGTCTCGATCTCGAGCTTATCCCGGGTGCACTACCGGAGGGTTCCGTGGTAACTTTATCCAAAATCGGAAGACTTGCTGGGATGCCGGATCAACTCTTGGCTACACTTACTACGACGATTGTGGGAGGGGATCACGTGCTCGAGCCTGACTTCGCCCCACTCGGTGCCTCTATGTACACGGCGCAGGCCTTCCTTGGGGACGTTATGGTGCAGGAGGTGTCAGGTTTGACGGGAGCCGCTGTTAGTCACGCTGCCGCAAGTGCACTCTTCGGCAACTTATTTAAGCGGAAGAAAGCCCATCCACCGTGACCGAAGTGGGGAAAGGCCTTCGTGCAAGGCCCAGTTGTCATGACGATTGGTGCGGGCGCTCCATTCCTGGCTGACGGCATCAGCTTGGTGCCGGACGGGCTGGGTGCCTCGTGCGGCGTTGATTTCACGTCAGAAGTACTTGTGCAAGCGGCGGGCGTGGATACGCTCACCATAGGCGATGAGTATCTCAGCCTCTTTCAGAATGCGCATCACGCCCTGGGCAACGCAGTTTTCCTGGCATCGGGAGGCCAGCTGACCCTCTCAAATATTGGATCGAGCGGAGAGGATGGCGTACTGGTTAAGCTCAAGCAAGCTCATAGCTTCGATATGCAGTGGCTAGCCCTTGGCACCGCTGCGGATACGCCGAGCGGTGCTTTCCTTCGCCTCAGCGCAACCGGTTCGATCGCCGGTTCGCCCGGACAGCAACTTGGCTTCGCCAGATTCGACGACACCGGCGCCGAGATTCTCATCACCGCTGACTTCTCAGACATCGGATCGTCGAGCCAATTCCTGCAGGTGCTTGATGGAGGAGAATTGGTCGGCGCGTTCAGTGGGCATACCGGACCGGTTGGGACCGTGAGCGAATGGCCGAATGGCTGCGGAAAGCTCGGGCAAACCGGCGGCGGGACCACAACGAAGTGTTACGTGGGGACATGGGATTCCGCCATACCGATTTCCATCGATGGCGGGCCGACTCTTATCGGAGATGAACTTAGGATTCTTGCTGAAGGGGCCGTCGATATTGATCATCTCGACGGCTTCGCTTTGCAACTGTCCGACATTCCGTCCGTCACCATTACCGACGAGACAGTTGTCTTTGTACAGGGGGACATCCCCACGATCTCGGAATGGGGTCTGACGATCATGACCCTGCTCGTACTGACACTGGGGACAATTGTGTATGGCCGGCGATGGCGTAGTGCCATGGTATAGGTAGCGCACTATCCTCGGAAACGCAGGGAGATCCCCGGCGAAGATGCAACGTCGTCGATCGGAGGTCAGCGGATCCAAACCCGGCGGGGTCCTTTTTTCGTAGGGTAACGCATCGCTGCGCGGGATGCCAGCGGTACGGGAAGTGGTAGGCTCGTGTACACACACAGTTTTACTATGGTCAGTTGATCACCCTCGGTGGGCGGTGCCGGCCCTACGGTCTAACAGCGAGATCGTGGCGAGCGGAGTTGATGCATGACAACTTACGACTGACCCCGGCGCTTGGGGTTCGGCAGGGCCGCTTATTCGTGCTTGTTGCTCCGTCGCTATCTATGCGACCAGAATGGGAGCGCGAATCACTTACGGTTCTGATGTCGGCACTAGGGCGATTTGCGGGAGACGGTGTCCACGTGCATGTCCGGCTCGATCTCGCGGGAGGGGTGGGCGACGATGGAATCGCCGGAACTCAGGCCGTCGGTGATTTCTGCGCGGTCGTCGTTCATCAGGCCTACCTGGACCGTGCGGAGGGCGGTGCGGCCTTCTTCCACGACCATGACGTGCCACTCGCCGCGGTCGCCACGAAAGAGACATGTTCGTGGCACGGTGATTGCATTGGCGGACTCATCGTGGAAAATGCGCACGTATACTCGGAAGCCCACACCCAGCCGCGGTGGTCGCTCGGTCAGTTTGACCGCCACCTTCACCCTTTGCTGCTCGACGCCCAGCGAGCTGATCTTCTCGAAGCCCGCGGGGTACACGCGGCGCACCGTGCCGCTGATCGGACCCCCTGCGATCGCCTGTCCGAATACCTCGACCGGGTCGCCTTCCGTGATGCGCGTCGCCCGTTCCGTCAGCACCTCCGCGACGATCTCCATGTCGTCGAGTCGGCCTATGGTGAGCAGCGGCGTGCCGGCCTGCAGGTATTGTCGACGGGTCTGGTGCCGCGTGAGGACCACGCCGTCGACCGGCGCACGGATTTCCGCGCGCTGCAGGTTGCGCTGCTCGATCTGAAGCTGGCTTCGGGCCTCGGCGAGTTCCTTTTGTCGCTGCTCTAACGTGAAAGTCTTGCGGTCGATGTAATCGGTGATGAACTTGGGCCCGATGTAGCTCACCGCGGCGATGGTCTTCAGTGCCGCCAGATCCAGCTTGTCGCTCTCGTACTCGGCGCGGGCGCGGCGGAACTCCATCTCCGCCTGGCGCAGCTCGCGCGCCGATGCGGAGGAGGCCTCCATCAGACCCGCCAGGCGATCCACCTCGGACCTGGTGAAGTCGAGCAGTGCCTTGGTCGCTTCCATCTTCGCTTCCGACGCCCTGACCGTTTCGTCGATCGCCTTCACGGATGCCTGCGTTTCCACCAGTGCGTTTTCCTCCAGCCGGTGGTCCTTCGTTTCCGCGATCTGCGTTTCCAGCGAGGCGATGCGCTGCTCGGCCTGATGCACCCGGTCCTGCAGGTCGTCCGTCTCCAGCCGCGCCACCACGTCGTCCTTTTTCACCGTGTCACCCTCACGGAGGCTGATGGGTTCGAGCCAACCGCCGATGGGCATGGACACCAGATAATCGTGTGGCAACTCCGTTACCGCCTGCTCTTCGACGTAGGCGCGGATCGTCTCCACCTTTGGTGTGATGACCGTCACCGTCGCCTCCGGCTGCACCGAGTTCCATACGCTCAACGCCACGATGACGACCACGATCAGCAGTACGATAAGCCAGCTTCTTTTCATCACCACATTCCCACCATTTTGTTTCAAAACTCCCCCGACTACCCGAGCCGCAGGCTTAAGCCTGCGCGGTGCTTCGCTACGCGACAAGCGTTCGACTCCCTATGCCGCGCAAGCTGAAGCATGCGGCTCAGTTACGGTCTAGAAAGTCGAACGGCTCGCGAACACTTTCCTACTCTTTGACCTGGACGCCTTCCCGCCAGTCGATCTTGCGAATCTGGTGATGCACCACCCACTGGGCCACGGCCATGAATGTGGACGCGAGCACCACGGTGTACACAACGACCACCGGCCTGATGATCACCGGCATACGGTACAATTCCGAATCGTACGCCGTCGCGATCAGCCGCACCATGTAATATCCCAGCGGAAACGCCAGCAGCAACCCGACGACGAAAGTCGCCAGGCTCTGGCGAAACAGAATGCCCGCGATCTGTCCGGGGTGGTAGCCGATCACGCGCAACGTGGAGATTTCGCGCAGGCGATCGCCGATTTCGATCAACGCATTATTGAGCGTGCTGCCGAACGCGATGACACCGGCGAATATCACCATGATGCCGATGGAGAACAGGCTCGTGTCCACCAGCGTTTGTTCGATGCTGGCCTTCGCGTCGGCGCGCACGCCCAGTCCCTGGGCATTGGGTATGGTCTTGATATCCCGAAGAAGCTCTCCGACCTTCGCCGGGCTGACGGCCAACTGCACGGCGTTGATGGCCAGCGACTCGCCCACCACCCGGCTCAGGTAACGAATGTCGGCGTAGCAATCCATTCCCAGGAAGGTCTCGACGATCGATGCGACGCGCACGTGGCGCGTCTCTCGGCGGCCGCGAACCGGTGTCATCTCCAGCTTGTCGCCCACGCGCACATCGAGAAGCTCCGCCAGCTTGCGCGACAACACGAGTCCGTCATCCGGGATTCGTATCGGTTTTTGATCGGCATCCATTGGTGTCGTCAGTCGGTGGGATTCGGAAAGACCCGTGATGACCATGCGTCTTGCGTTTCGCCCGTGGCGCAGGTCGCAGCGCACGCCGAGCAGGGGCTCGGCGTAGTCGACGCCCGGCAGGCTGCGGGCTTCATAGAGCGCCCGCATTGAGGCTTCGTCGCGCATACCGATGTCCACGTCACTGTGCGCCACCATGTCGAACTGATACTGGACAAGGTAAAGGAAGGAGTCGTAGCTGGCGATCGACATGAAGATAATGGAGGTGGCCAGGGCGGTGGCGACGATCGCGGTCACCGTGCGGGTGCGGTTGCGAAACAGGGACCGCAACGCCATGTGCGTGCGAAAACCGAACAGGCGCCAGATGCGGGGAAAGCGTTCGAGGAAGATCGAGCCGCCGCGGTCCGGTGGTCGCTGCCGCATGGCCTCCGCGGGCTGAAGCCGCAGTACTTCACGGACGCCGCGTATCGTCCCCACCAGTGAGAACGCGACGCTGATCATGAGCCCGAATAGCATGAGGTCGGGATAGGAGCGGTACAGAAAGGTGGGGAACTGAAAGAACTCCCGGTAGGCGTCGAGCATCAGGTGGGTTAATCCGATGCCCAGCGCCGCGCCGGCCAGCCCGCCGATCAAGCCGACAGCCACTCCGAATGAGAGAAAATGTACCATCACGGCGCGATCGGTGTAACCGATCGCCTTGAGTGTACCGATGACCGTGCGCTGCCGTTGTGCGAGTCGGATCATCAGGATGTTCAAGACCAATGCGGCCACGCCGAGAAAAACGGCCGGCATGATGGTGGCGGACACAGCCAGCCCTTTGATCTCATCCGACAGGAAGCGGTGCGAGGCCTGCCTGCGCCGCGGCGTCAGTTCCAACACGCCGAAAGGGTGCAGCGCCCGGTCAATACGGTCCAGAATCACGTCGATTTGATCGTGAGTGCCGGGCACCACCTGTCCGACGATCTGATTGCACGCGTCCTTGAAGTCGAGGACGTCGCGGGCGTAGTCGTCCTTGACGTAGAGAATGCCGAAGCGGTGCGGGTCGGGGATCAGATCGCCCGGCCCGCGCACCATGTAGACGTATTCTGGGCTGATGGCCGTACCTACAATGACGAAGGACTCTCGCTTGCGGTTCAGGATCACGTGGATGCGGTCACCGACCTCGAGGTGGTGCGCCGCGGCGAACGCCTCACTGATGATGGCCTCCTCGTTGCGATCGTCGGAGAAGCCCGATCCACGAATCAGGCAGATACCGTTAAGTGTGCGATCAAAGCCCCGCGCCGGGGTGGAGATGAGTCGGCCGGTGATGGGCTTGGGTTCGCCGTCGAGATCGAGAATCACATCGAAGATCACGCGCGCGTCGATGGCCGCGATCTCCGGCATCGCCGCGATTCGCTCCACCTCGGTCAGCGGCGCCTTCTTCACATCAATCCAGAAGTCAGCGAAGCGATAAGTGCGGTAATACGCCGCCTGCGACGATTCGAGAATGCGCTGCGCCGAGCCGAGCCCGATGAACGAGCCGGTGCCGATGGCAATGATCGCCACCACGCTGAGCAACGTCCCCGCGCTGCCGCGCAAATCGCGAATCAGTTTTCGGTGCAACGCACGCACGTTAAATTCCTGTCAAATCTGTCGCACTCGACCGGCGCCGGCGGCCCTCTTTGCTGTGTGCCACTGTTCTTGAGCAGTGTTTCGTGCGTACTCGTAACGTATCTGCACTGCTCGAGAGCAGTGGCACACCCGCCGTGTCACCACACCACCTCCGCAGCGTCGATCGGTTTGTCGATCACGCGCGGGTGCCCCATCCATTGCGTAGCAATGGGTGGGGCACGACCGAGCATCGCCGTACTTCCCGTCCCCCACCCTTCGCTAGCGCGAAGAATGGGGCACCCGCGACCGAACTTCGCGGCACGTCCCGTCCCCCACCCTTCGCTAGCGCGAAGAATGGGGCACCCGCCGTTTTTTCGCGTCCGGCGATCATTTCACGATGCGCGATCACCAGACGACCTCGGCCGCGTCGATTGGGTTTTCGATCATGCGCAGTTCCGCCACGCGTCCACTGACCAGACGCACCAGCCGGCCGGCGATATTGGCGATGGCCGGATTGTGCGTAATCAGAACGACGGTGATTCCCTTCTCGCGATTCAAACGCTGCAGAATCCCCAGCACGCTCCGCGCCGTGGGCAGGTCCAGCGCCCCCGTGGGTTCGTCGGCCAGCAGGATCTCCGGACGTTTGGCCAGTGCGCGGGCGATGGCCACCCGCTGTTGCTCGCCGCCCGAGAGCTGCGCGGGAAAGTGGTTGGCGCGGTCGGACAACTCCACGAGTGCCAATGCCTCTTCCGGTTCGAGCGGGTCGTCGACAAGCTCCGTCGCCACCTGCACGTTCTCCAATGCCGTGAGCGTGGGCACGAGGTTGTAGAACTGGAAGATGAAGCCCACGGTGGCGCGGCGGTATTCGGTCAGCTCGCTGTCGGTGGCCTGATTCAGATTGCGGCTGCCGTAATGAAGACTCCCGGACGTGGCGCGGTCCGTGCCGCCGATCAGATTCAGCAGCGTGCTCTTGCCCGACCCCGACGGGCCGAGGATGACGAGGAATTCGCCGGCCTCTATGGTCAGATCGACGTCGACCAGCGCCGCCACCTCCACCTCGCCCATGCGAAACGAGCGGCCGGCGCGCTCGATGCGAATCATGGGCAAAGTTGTTGCCTCACGAGAGGAAATCACGTCGGATGGCTCCTAAAGGACTCCGTTCATTCAGCGGCGTTTGCCGAATCGAGTATACCAGAATCGCGGCAGACGACTCTTGATTGTCCGAAATACCGTTTACAGGAGTGCCGGATGCTATTGGACGACGGGTGCCAACGGCGGCTTGTCCGCCAGTGCCGGAGGTCATCGTGCGCGCGTACCATCGTCAGACTCTCGATTCGGGCCGATTGCTTCGCAGCGACAGTCCACGTCGATTACGTGCCCCGCCAGGTTCAGATCGACCTGTAGCTTTTGGTCTTCTGCGGTGACCGAAGGACGGTCGTATTAGCGCTGGATATTGAGATCGTCAGCCTGAAGGCTGCAAGAAAGTAGACGTGGGCAAGCCCGCCGCAGGCGGACGCCGCCCACGGTGGCGCCGGGTTAGAGACGGATCGAGCCTGAAGGGCTCGTAGAACGGCTTATGAAAGAGGCGATCCGTACAGGTTCGCGTGGGAAACGTCGAAGATTGATGCCCGAGAGATTTGCCGCACTCCGTCCGCCAAGAGGTCATTTCTGCAAGGGCGCTGCGTCTTTGTCTGCGGCGACGACACCCGCCCCGAATATGTGCGAGCCCTTCAGGCTCGAAGGAGGCTGTGGGCACAGCGAGCCGGGGGCGGCGTCCCGGCACGCCGGGACTTGCCTCCGGCTACTGTCGTTCGGCCTTGCAGGCTGACAGTTTCTGAGCGTGTTGGCATAATGCCGTACAGATCGTGCCGATCGCCTCTTCCATTCGCCTTGCGCCGTGCGGCCCGCTACCATGCCGCGTTCGTTCAGGCGCTCACCTATCATCCTGCGATGGGTGTCGCGCTATGATCGTGGGAACGCAGTGCTTGAACGAGTCTGACAATGCAGTTTTGGTCGCGATTCATTACGAGAACCTGGTGGCTGTGGCTGGTCCTTTGGCCCGGCGTGGCGCTTCTCGCGTGGGTGGGGGCGCCGCGTGTGTCTGCCTTGCTGGCTGATGACGCTACGGGATTTCTTCCATCAGACATGCCGTCGCAACAGGCGCTGGCGCTTCTCCGCAGCGAATTCCCCGACCACGCGCCGGCGAGTCGCGCCGTGGTCGTTTGTGCGCGAGATACGGGCCTGATGGATAACGATCGCGCCTGGGTCGCGGCACTTTCCCACACGCTTCAATCGCGCACGGCTGAGCTGGGATGGCGTGTGCAGTCGTCGACCATTGTGCCGCACTTGTCGCGATTGCTGGAGAGCGGAGACGGCGCCGCCGCCATTGTGACCGTCGACTTGCCGGCCGAAATGCTCACGCATAGCACGGTCAATCGGGTGCGCGAGATCCAGCAGGCCGTGTCCGCGAATCCTCCACCGGGCGATCTGAAAGTCGAAATCACCGGCACCGGTGCGCTGGGCGAGTTGCTCGACGCCAACGCCAAGGGCGACGTCGAAGCGACTTCCATTTGGGCCTTCATGGGCGTCACGGTCATCCTGCTGATCATCTACCGCTCACCGGTGGCCATGTTCCTGCCCATGGTCACCATCACGCTGGCGCTGATGCTCTCCCTGGGATTGCTGGGACGGGCGGCCGCCGGCGGGCTGCCCATCAACGGGCTGGTGGAGATGTTCGTCATCGTCATTCTGGCAGGTACCGGTGTGGACTACTGCCTATTTCTGTTCGCGCGATACCGCGAGGAACTCTCCGCGAACGGCGATACGAAGCATGCCGTCCGCGCGGCACTGTCCAAGTCCGGCGGCGCCATTCTCGCCAGCGCGGGGACGAACGTCGCCGGGCTGGGCACGCTGGCGTTGGCGCACAACCGCGACATGTATACGACGGGCCCGACCATCGCGGTGGCCATCGTGCTGGGGACGCTGGCCGTTCTCACCTTGACCCCTGCCCTGATGTGTCTTGTCGGTCGCAAACTGGTGTGGCCCACGCGCGCCGATCGGCTGGGGCGGGACAGCGTGCTGTGGACGTCGGTCGCGGACCTGGCCACCCGCCGCCCGCTTGCCGTGGTGGCGGCGCTGCTCGTCGTCATGCTCCCTCCGGCGATGGCCGCCTTGCAGCTCGAACCGTTCTATGATTCGCTGGATGAATACCCCGCGGAGTCGTCGTTCGTGCGTGGCGCGAGGCTGTACGAGAAGCATTTTCAAGAAGGGAAGCCGCTCAGCGAACAGACGGCGCTG
>Ga0055452_10000012_pt1 | contig 36016 bp, 26 predicted proteins | sample China_Galinas_PW_6_FD_57735 | JGI IMG/M metagenome (GOLD analysis project Ga0055452, IMG submission 57735) | Wetland microbial communities from San Francisco Bay, California, USA, that impact long-term carbon sequestration - China_Galinas_PWC_D2 | ecosystem: Environmental > Aquatic > Marine >... | reverse complement strand
ACGCAGAGATGTGTCTCCTGGTCGCAGGTGACGCCGACACACGGAACGACATCGGCACAGTCGTCGTCGGTATCACACCTGCACGAGTCCAAGACGCCGTCGCCGTCCACATCGAGGGCGGGATTGTTCAATAGGTCACAGTCATCGTGGATTCCGTTGTTATCACAATCCGCCTCAGTCCCCACGGCGAAGATGTAGGCCGCGCCTTCGTCTGCCATGCCCGCCCGCGTCGCACCGATGATGGCATAGTCGCCTTCTATCGCCGCGGAAGTCCCGAATCGATCGCCCGCGGCTGCGTTGCTTGCACTTGCCTTGGCAACCTCGGTCCAAGAGGTGCCCGAGCGTTCGAAGAAATAGGCAGCGCCCGAGCCGTCAACCGGTGGATCGTTACCGTCTCCGTCTCGCGCACAGGCGATGATCAAGTCGTCACGAATGGCCAACCCAAAGCGTGCCAGATCGTCACTCGATACGGCATCCGAGGCCGTCAGGCGCTGTTCGATAACCCAATCCAGTCCTTCTAATTGGTACACGAAAGCCGCGCCCGCGCCGCTGGCGGCACTGTCATGCCCGTATGCGCCAACGACGATCCGATTGCCGTGAATGGCCAGAGCACTTCCGAAGAAATCGCTTCGCGCCCCAACTTGTGTACCGTCCGCGACTTGTGCCGTGAGCTTGTCCTGTTGTACCCACTCCAGAGGCCCGGTTGCCGGGTCCTCGAAGAACATGGTCACCGAACCGGAGTTACACCCCGGATCGGCAGGGCATCCATCGTCGTCCCATTTCGCGCCGACGGCGATCCAGTTTCCGTCGATCGCTACCGCATCTCCGAATCGGTCGTTCTCGTAATCGTCCGCAGCCCGGAGTTTTTGCGCAAATGTCCATTGGCTTCCGTCATACCGGAACGCAAGGGCCGTACCCGAATCGCCAATGCCTCCGGCGTCATCAGATTTCGGGGCCCCGATGACCATCCAGTCGCCGGAAATGTCGACGGCGTGGCCGAAGTTGTCTCCCGCAATCCCGCCGGCATAGGTCAACTCCTGTTCAAACACCCACTCGCCAAGCGGGTCCCGGCGAAATGTGAAGACCACGCCCTGTTCTGGTAGGCTACCCACCTGGCGGTACCTGGCACCCACGACAGCCACTGGTCCGTCAATGGCCACCGCCGAGCCATAGTCATCGCCGGCAACGAGAGTGGTCCCATCCGGCACGAGTTGTGCCACCTGGACCCAGTCCAGCCCCCCCCGCTCGTAGACAAAGGCGGCACCCGCCCCGGCATTTGGTGCTCCGACAATTGCGAAGTTGCCGCTGATGTCGGTCGATGCGCCGAAATCGTCCACGGTATCCTGAGAATCTGCGGTCACCCGCGTGACTTCGCACTGGGCCCATGCGGACGTCTGGAACAGGAGCGGTAGCAAGAAGGTAAGACAGGCGCGGCCGACGACGGAATACCATGACTCCATGCGTGAATTCCCTTCAATTTCGCGCCGAGTACAGCAAATAGCCGGAACGCGACCGCACACTGGTGCAGGCAAACCATGATCATATCACAATAGCACAGCAGATTTCAACGCGACCTGATGCATAATCTGCTAAACCGCAGCGACTGTGTCACAGAGTGTGCAGCCAGCGCACGTACACCGTTGCCCCGACTATCCCCAATGAGCGAGTCTCAATCCACGTTCGTTTCTGGACTGGCTATCCGATACAAATGAGAGCGACTTCTCTTGCCGCGCTGCGTGACCATCTCACAGTCCTTCGAAGGCGCGTTCGCGGCAAACTCGAATGCCGTTTCGCGAGGTTGACCTTTTCAGTACCGCGCCGGTGAACTCGGCGGTGTAGATGTTGTCCGAGTTCCGCCGATCGGAACCATGGCCTCATTTCTGGCCATACTGAGCATCGCCCGACGCTCCGTCATTTATAAGTGTAATCCCATCCGCTACAGCTATCATCGCCTTCGTGGCCTTCTCGACACTCTCGCGGACGGGATCTGTCGCCAGGCGGGCGTAGATTCGGGTGGCGTTCTCACTCCGATGGCCAAGGCTCTTGCCGATGATCAACAGACTCGCCCCAGTTGCAGCCTGCCAGGAACCAAGCGTCCGGCGAAGATCGTGCATCCGACAGTTGCTCAGCTTTGCCCGTTTGACGACCCTAGCCCATGCAGATTTCGGCTCAACGAGATGCTCGGTCTTCCCATAACCTGGAAACACGTATTCTGAGCCGTTGGATACAGCTTGGCGTCGCCGAAGAATCTCGGCGCTCTCGCGCGACAGCACAACGGTCAGAGGCTCACGGTTCTTGCTCTGATTGTTCGGAATGTGCCACAGCTGGCTGTCAAAATCGACATCCTGCCATCGCATGGCTTGAACGTTGCCCTTTCGCGCACCAGTTAGAAGAAGCAGAAGAAAGAAGCTTCGAAACGGCTCAGGTTCCTGGGCCAACGTCTTGAATAATCCCCTGAGTTCGTCAGCGTTCAGGAAGCGCTCACGCGGGGCCTCGTCAAATCGGCGAACGCCTTCGCATGGATTGACCTTTTCGGTTTTCAGCGTTCGCCGCCCGTAGTTGAAAAGTTTGCTGAGCAGCGTAAGAAGTCGGTTGGCCTGGCTGGGTGTCTTCTTGCCGATTCGACCATGAAGGACGACGATGTCCGCCGTGGTAATCGTACTGATTCTGCGTGCATGCCAAACGGCCAGATGTTTATTGAATAGGCGTTGATCCTCTCGCCACGATTTCGCACGGCAGTGTATCTTGGCGTGGGTCTTAAGATAGTACTCGAACAGCTCGCGAAGTGTGCATTGCCGCCGCAGCGCACGCTTCTGCTCTTGCGGATCGTTCCCGCGTGCGATCTCAGCAAGTACGACAGCCGCTTGCTTCCGCGCTTGATCAAGCGTCATCTCGGGGAACCGCCCAAGGCGTACCCGTACGGGCCGGCCGTAGATGCGACGGTACACATAGAACGTCCGGCTTCCACTTCTCGTCACGCACAATGCAAGGGCTGGTGTGTGCTTGTCGTAAACGTACACACGCTCTTGCTTTGTAGGCGGTTTCACTGCTACGATTGCTGCCTGCGTGAAGTTGAACCTTGTGACGGGTTTCGGCATGCTTCATGCTCCTCACGCCATGATCTCGCCGTACTACCTTCGTACTACGTTTGAAGGCCGTTTCAGCCATTTTCAGTATAGCACAAAGATGGCGCAAATGACTATAAATACTTGCTAGGACGCCACTTCTCGTTTTCTCGGGAGTGTAGTTATCGGTCTAGAAACTGTTTCGCTGACAGTCGGTCCGTGTGTACTGTCCGCCCTCCGTGATCCATCCGGCTGGATCCACCGAGTCCATGTCACCCGCACGGGCTGGTAGTCATCCGCGTATCGTATAACGTTCGGCTCACGCCGCTGGGTGTCATGCCGTCAATCAAGACCCCTCGGTGACGGTCGTGACCATCGTGACGATGCAATCCCGGATGTTTTCAGGTAACTCAGGCCACAACTGTACAAGCCGATGAAGAAAAGCGTCTGACGCCGCATCGGAATTGCTGGGGGTACCGCTGGTGTCCGACACGGTACTGCTGTAAGTCCTTTCTAGTGCGCGACTTGCAGGATCGTCCAGCGGTTTTGTAAACCGCAGGTCAACGGTTCGAGTCCGTTCGGTGGCTGTTTACAGAAGTGCTCGTGGGGTAAGCAGTTATCCCCGCGGGTGTGCATCAACCCCGTAGTGTCCAAATATACGAACGGGGCTAAATGGTGTGATCACAATGGCTTACAGTCGGCGTTTCATCCTGTTGAATCGCGCTCATGAACGTGTTACAACCGTGGCAGCTACTCTTGGTGACACTGGACGGCTGGATCAACCGCCAGCAGCAGGACGTGATCGCGTACATTCAGGAGGAGAACCGGATCTTGAGGAACAAGCTCAAGGGTAAGCAGATTCGGTTCACCACCGAATTTCGCAGGTTCTTGAAACAGCAAGGTATCAAGGCTCTGCGATTGGCGGCGCGTTCACCGAATTTGAATGCTCACGCGGAGCGGTTTGTACGCAGCATCAAAGAGGGCTGCCTGGATCGTATGATCTTCTTTGGCGAGGGCTCGCTTCATGGGGCGATCAGGCAGTTCTTGGTGTTCTATCACCACGAACGAAATCACCAGGGCTTTGGCAACCGACTCATCGATCCGCTGGGCGTGGTCGGCCCGCTCGAAGGATCAGTCACGTGCCGCGAACGGCTCGGCGGAATGCTCCGATACTATTATCGGGATGCAGCGTAGCGTCGAGACAGCATTGGTCGCCGTGGAACAGTACCGAGTGCGGTGCGCACTGCTCAGGGTATTTGGCGTCAACAACTCTCGTGATGACGCCGTAGAGCCGTACGATTGGGCTCGATCAAATAATTAGACATTACGCGCAAAGCTCGGCGCTGCACCCCGGAAGGCGTTAGAAATGCCTGATGGCACGAGGTCTGATACGGCCTACTGCGCGACCTCGGCGATCGAGTTCAACTCGCCGTAGTCGTTCGTTTCGACGTTGGAATTGTGCAGGTCGTGCGACCACCGGCCGTCGATCACCAGACGATACCGGTACTTGCCTCGCGGCAGACGCAAACGGGCCTCGAAATCGCCATTGGGTAATGGCCGCATCGGCGTCGTGTGCGGCATCCAGTCGTTGAAGTCGCCCGCAAGCTGGACTTCCTTGGCCTCCGGATTGTGGCTGCGAAACACGGCGATCTCGCCTTCCTGGTGCACCCCGTAGATCGCCTCGATCTTGCGATCGATCTCCTCGTGCGACGCAGGGGCCGGCGGCATGTTTCGCGGCGGAACGGCAGCGGAAGGGAGTTCCGTGCGTGGCATTTCCACGTGGCCCTCGGGCGGACGCACAGGCGTCATCGGCACATGGTCGAGCGGACGGCTCGGCCCGACCGGCATGCCGTTCGTCGTTCGTTCTCCACGCTGGGTCGCCTCCCGGTCCACTGGCGATTGTACGTACGGCGGACGAGCGGCCTCGAGCGACTCGGTCCTCGTTGGCTCAACGCCACGCGTGGAAACGCGGTGGCCGATCGCGGAGTCCATCACCGGTTCCGGTGCGGGTACATCGCGCGGCGGCTCGGGCGTGGCGGTAGGCGTCGTGGCGGGGGCCTTGGCCGTAGCGCCTGTGGCCGTTTGCCTCTTGTTGTCCACGAGCGTTGTGGTGGTGGCAAGGAGCCGTTCGGCGTCGGCCGCCAGCCGCTCGACGTGCTGCAGGATTTCAGCCGTGGCCACCTTTTGCGGCTCGCTCGCCAGAATCTCTCGGGCCAGCGCCTGAAAGTCCTTTGCCCCCATACTGGTCGGGGCATATTCCGTAATGGGCTGCCCGAAGCTCGCCCCTTCCTTCAACTTCGTATTGAAGTTGACGATCGAACTGTACACGACGCCCTTGAACCGGCTGCGCAGTTCGGCCAGGATCTCGCGTGCCAATTTCGTGCGCACGTCGTACTGGTTCGGCAGCACGCGCACCGAGGGCCGCAAACCGTTGTCTTCACAAAAACGATCGATGGTCGAGAGCTGCTGCGTCAGTCCGTGTAGCGAGAAGAAGCCCGTATCCACCGGGATGATGATGTCGTTCGCGGCCTTCAAGCCGTTCCGCATCAACAACCCCAGGTGCGGCGGGCAATCGACCACGCACAGGTCGTAGCGACCGTTGTTCGCCGCCAGCAAGTCTCGAAGCAGGAGGTCCATGCCCTTCCGCTCGCCGAGTTTGGGTTCGAGGCCGGCCAGCGACGCGCGCGACGGCACCAGATCGAGCGTCGGCGTGATCTGCCAGGTGACGCGCGATAGCTCGATCGGCTCACCTTCGACACGGGCCATCAAGCAGTCGTGGATGGAAAGATCGATCTGCTCGTCCGGCACGGCCATCCCGAGGGCGCAATGGCCTTGGGGGTCCATATCCACCAGAACGACGCGACGACCCTCGCGCGCGAGAGAGGCCGCTAGATTGATCGCGACGGTGGTTTTCCCACAGCCGCCCTTCTGATTCGCAATCGTAATTGTCCGCACGGGATGGTCCCTCGTCGTACTTCGGAGGGAGGCGGGAAAAGTCTTTCCGTGTCGATGGACCGCCTCCTGCTGTCCGCCGAACGGCACACAAACAAGGGGTTAAGCCGGTCTCCATACCGGCCGTCCCACGACGACGCCTTCTACCAGCGTTGCCATGGCTGGAAACACCCTTGGTTCAATCATATCGGACGGTCGCAAGACCGAACTTGAAACTTTTCTCGGAAAATCGCCATTTTCAATACTGCCAACCCCGTCCTGCTCCGCCTGCGATACTGATACCCGGCCCCTGGAGCTACTTCCAGGCAGCCCCTCCACAGGACGATGGACAAGGGGTGTTCCTGTGATGCCGTGACGGCCATTCGGACCTGACGGACGTGGTCGAGCGGCCAATCTCTGCGACGGGCAGGGTTTCCAATACTGCAAAGGCATGACGCAAACGCCAAGACAGCGTTTGGAGGCCACGTGAGACATATCGACGGTAAAGAGAATGGACAAGGCGAGGCCGGTTCGGGCAGCCTTTGGCGTTGCATCAATCGTGACGCCGACGTTGGGCGTGTCCGGGTGCTGGCTGGGCTTTATCGACCTCACGGAGGGGCAGGGAGTCGATCTCACGGTGCAGAACGGCACCGCCAATACCGTGAAGATTCAGGTGGCGGTGTCGGCGTCACTTCCCACTGACGGCTCGGAATTCGCTGGCAACTCCATCCCTTCCGTCGACACAGAGGTGATCGTCGGCGGTGGCAACAGTACCACCGGCGCGATTCCCTGCGGCAACGTGGTGACCGTGGTGGCCACCGATTCGAACAGCACTTCGTCAGTCATCCAACTAACCGGCGACGGCACGGGCACGGAAGGCTTCGACAGCAACTCCATCGCCATCATCCGCGGTGGTCTGTTTCAGCAGGGCATTCACTTCGACTGCGGCGACACGATCACGGTGATGGTGACGGCCACCAATAACCAGTTCAAACGCGACGCCGACGGTTTCATCGAACTCGACGATTTCGGCAATCCCACCATTCAGTACAATGTCGGATCGGCTGAGGTGAGGGCGACGGGGCCGTAGTTGTGAAACGGCCCTCACGCAGAGTCTGCAGTTCGCGGACATTAGTATTCAGTTGCCAGCCTTCGATTCTCAGTTGTTAGTAATCAGTTGTCAGTCAGAAGTTGCCAACTCTCAGTTTTGGGTGCGTGACGCCTGGAGCCTATCCCAAAAACTCCATCAGGACCACTGGCGGCTCGTCCGCCAGTGCCGGCCTGGGACCGTCGCCCGATTGGGGGATAGGTTCTAAGTGCCTTGATCCCTCCAGGGTCACTTCGACAACGCCTAAACCATCAAGGCCCCATTAGTTTACACTTTTTGGTTTTCGCTTGTCATCATGCCAACCGCAGCGGTATGATTCGATGTCATTAACCCCGGTGCGGTCCTGGTGTCGTGACGGATTCAGTGCCCCGGGGGTGCTTGTCGCCCTCGATCCTCCAACGCGACGATTCCCGCGATGGCACCCAAGACATAGGAGAATGCCCGTGCAGTCATTTCGCGTGGATAAACTCGGTGATAATAAACTGCGACTTCATGATCCGCAGAACAAGATGCTGGCCGAGCGCGAGCTGAAGCCGGACGCCGTCGAGGCGTTTGCCGAAAATATCCGCAAAGGCTACCGCTCGCGCGATCCGAACTTGCCGGCCATCGGGGGTCAGCTCTTCCATTGGCTCGACGATCCCAACGAGCAGTGGATGGAGAAGATCCGCAAGGGCGGCCCCAGCGCCGCCATCTGCTTCGACGTCGACGGCAAGCTCCGCGACCTCCCGTGGGAGCTGATGTGCGAGAAGGGGGCGTTTCTCGGCATCAACCCGGCCCGACTATTCACCCCGATCCGCCGTGTCACCGACGTGCACAGCGAAGCCCGCGGGCCCGCGAATCGCCCGCTTCGCGTGCTCTTCATGGCCTCATCGCCTGTGGACGGCGGCTCCGTTCTCGATTTCGAGAAGGAAGAGGCCATCATCATCGAGGCCACGCAGCGCGAATCGCTCGAACTGATCGTCGAAGAGAGCGGCAGCCTGCAGGGTTTGGACGAGCGGCTCACGCAGATCGGGCGCGAAGCGTACGACGTCCTGCACCTCACCGGACACGCCACGATATCAAAGGGCCTCCCCTGCTTCATCATGGAGGACGACACCGGTGGCGACGCGCCGGCCACCGCTGAGGACATTGCCAAGGTGATGAAGGGGCACTGGCCGAGGGTCGTTTTCCTCTCAGGGTGCCGCACCGGGGAAACGCCCGACGAGGGGGTGTGGCCCTCGCTGTGTGCGGCGCTGGTGGAGGCCGGCGCGCCGGCCGTGTTGGGCTGGGCGCGGCCGGTCAAGGACTTCGATGCCTCGGTGGCCGCGGGCGCCCTCTACAAGCACATGGCCGGCGGCACGCGCACCGATGAATCCGTCGCGCTGGTGCGGGCGGCCCTCGCGGACGAGAAGTCGGATCAGTGGCACCTGCTGCGCCTTTACGCCAACGCAACGGATCTGTCGCCGCTCGTCACCCCGCCCGGAGCGAAGGGGCGAAAGAGGCTGCACGTACGGGTCGCACAGGAGGAGTTTCTCGACGCCGGGGCGCGAAGCGAGGTCTGTCCCTCCTCGCTTTTCGTGGGACGGCGGCGGGCGATTCAGCGCTGCCTGACGGAGTTGCGCAGCCCGCCCGCCGAGGTCGGCCATCACGAGGGCATCCTGCTCTCCGGCATGGGCGGGCTGGGCAAGAGCAGCCTGGGCGCCCGGCTGTGCGACCGCATGCGGCGGCACCGCCGTGTGGTGTGGGTCGGGGTGATCGATGAAACGCAGATTCTCAACGTCCTCGGCGACAAGCTCGGCGATCCCGAAGCCGCCGCGGTGTTGAACGAGCCCCGACTGAGCCTCAAGCAACGGCTCATTCGCCTGCTGGACGAGCACCTTGACGAAAAGCCGGTCCTGTTCGTCTTCGACGACTTCGAGCAGAACGCGATCGAGGAGGCGCCCGGCCGATTCAGGTTGGACGACGAGGGTCGCGCGGTCCTTAAGACCGATGCGAAGGAGGTGTTGCGCAATTTCTTGGAGGCGATTCGCGAGACGGTCTCCGACAGCCGTGTGCTCGTCACCTGCCGCTACCGGTTTGCACCGCCCTCCACCACGGCAAGCCTGTACGAGGAGGTATTGGACCACTTCCACGGCGCAGACTTGGATAAGAAACTCGTACAACTCAATGCGCTCACGCCGTTTGCCGCGACGGACAAGACCCTGCGCGAGCGAGCCACGTCGCTGGCGGCCGGAAACCCTCGCCTGCTGGAGCGCCTCGACGCCGTCTTGCAGGACAAGGAGACCGACAGCGATGTGATCCTGGCGACGCTGGAGGCAACGGCTGAGGAATTCCGGGAAGAAACACTCCTGCAAGCCCTTCTCGATCAACAGGCGGAAGAGTGCCGCGCGCTTCTCGCGTTAATTTCGGTGTGCGAGTTGCCCATCGATCGTGATGCGGTGGACGCCATTGCAAACGAGCACCCGGTCGATCCCCACCTGGACCGCGCCGCGGCCCTCGGGCTGGTAGAGTCGGCTGTTGCTCCAGGCTTGGGCGACTCATATCACTATGTTTCCAGCATCCTCGATCCGCTACTGAAAGGCGAGCTAAGCGACGATCAGCGCACCGCGGCGTGCGACCGTGCTGCGCGGCATCTGTTTGAGGGCTGGTGGGTCCAAGCGGACCATCGGGCGATTGAACGGGCACTTGAAGTCCATCGCCTGGCCATGAATGGGCGTGTGCAGGAGATCGCCGTCGTGGTCGGTGATGCAATCGCCACCAGTTGGGTGAACAGTTCGCGGTTTCGTGAAGCGGAGACCTTCTGTCGCCTTACCCTGACACTGGGTGACGATTATCGCATCCTGCACACACTGGCCAACGCCGAGAGGCCCCTTGGGAACACTTCTGAGGCACGAGACCACTATGAACAAGCCCTCGGTGCCTGTTCGGGAGCGGATGCCGAATCGGACGAAGACTCGGCGCGGGAACGCGCAGCCATACTCGGGAATCTCGCTTCCCTGGAAACGCAACAGGGTGACATTGCCCGTGCCCTGAAGCTCTGGCAAGAGTCGCTGGAGATCGAAGACAGTATCGGTAATGTGGGCGGCAAGGCGGCCACGCTTCACAACATGGCGGGCGTGATCGCGCAACAGGGTGACATTGCCCGTGCCCTGAAGCTCTGGGAAGAGTCGCTCGAAATCAAGGAGAGCATAGGCGATGTGCGCGGCAAGGCGGCCACGCTGGCACAAATGGCCTGGGCGGCAGGTCAGCAAGGGGACACGCCCCGAAAACGACAGCTGTATCTCGGTGCGGCGAGGGCGTTGAGCCAAGTCCGAGCGTGGGATGATCTGCGTGCGGTTCTGCGTAACCTCGGCGAATCCGACGAGCCCGACACCCTGCAGTTTCTGGCGCAGGGCCTTTGGCTCGTTCGCCACATCGAGGCACCGCTGGACAAAGCGCTTGGTACCGCTGCGTCGCTGCAACAGAAGCTCGGCGACGACTCGGACGCGGCGCCGCTCGTCGCCACGTTCGCCAACTTCCAGGTCCAGACCCGCGGCGAGGGCCATCCCAAGAAAGAGGAGTTGCAGGAATTCTCGATGAACATGCTGGCTGCCTGCGCCGCGGAGCGGAAGGTGCCGCCGGAGAAGTTCATGGAGTGGGTCCAGGCCGAAGGACTCAACGATCCCAGCCGCTTCATCCCCGCCCTCGACGCAGCGCTGGAGGCACTCGTCCCGGACGATGCGTGGCTGTTTGATCGGGCGCTGTTTACCAGTTGAGTTGTCAGTTGTCAGTTTTCAGTCATCAATTCGAGAAGGTGTCAGCCGTCAGTTGGAAGAGCCGTGAGCCATCAGCCGTCGGCCATCAGCCGGAAACCTTCGCAATCAGTCGTCGAGCGTCCATTGACGTGTTGCCCCCTTGGGGGCAAGGGCGCGTAGCCACGGGCGTCAGCCCGTGGGAAGCGTGTCGTTGATGTCCTGAGCCCCAGAGGGGCGATGGATGGACTGCCTCAACCGCCGCTACGCCGAGTCGATGACTGATCTGAAGTGACATTCCTTCGCCCCGCTGGGGCTTTTGAATCTTCGGGGGCATCGGTCCACGGGCTCGCGCCCCGTGGCTACGTGCCGCGACCCCTCCGGGGTCTGGTGCTACACAATGGCCGTTAGAGCAAGCTCTATTTTTCCGTAGCGGTCGGATCGCAAAATTACACGGAAGATCCAACGTCTTGGCCGCCACACAATATCCGAGAACGCTATAGCCATCAGCCTGTTCCATGTCACCCGTGAACTCTCCGGCAGCACTCGTTGTTCGCCCCAACGGGGCCGCAACATGTCAGCCCAGGGCATCGCCCTGGGGGCTCGGTGGCGAATCAGGGAAGCCCTGAAGGGGCGTCACGGCCACCGTGGATGATTCGATCAAACAGCAGGCCGCGAGGTGATCAGGTCCGTGGGGCTTCAATGTCGGCGTGGGCAAATGCCGGCCATCACCCCGCCCCACGCATTGTCGGTGGACGCGTGCGCCGTCCTGATCGATCCATACCGCCTCCGTCGGCTCCTGCTCAGCACGATCTCTCGTCAATTGGCATCGCGGGTGGAACCGGCAGCCGGTTGGCGGTCTGGCGAAGTCCGGGACGGTGCCGGGGATGACCTCCAGGCGGCGGCCGACCGAATCGAGCCGGGGGGTGCAGCGCATCAGACCCTGTGTGTAGGGGTGTAACGGCCGGGCAAACAACTCCGCAACCGGTGCCTGCTCGACGATCCGCCCCGCGTACATCACGTAGGCGTAATCCGCGACCTCGGCCACCACGCCCAGATCGTGCGTGATCAGCAGCACGCTCATGCCCGTCTGATCCTGAAGCTCCTTTAGCAATTGAAGAAGGTGCATCTGGATCGTGGTATCGAGGGCCGTCGTGGGTTCGTCGGCGATCAGCAGGACCGGATCGTTGATCAACGCCATGGCCAACAATGCCCGCTGCCGCATGCCGCCTGATAGCTCATGCGGATAGGCAGCGAAACGCCGTTGTGGCTCGCGGATGCCGACGCGGTCGAGGGCCGCGACGGCTTCCCGCTTCGCGGCCGCGGCAGGGACCGAACGATGCACGCGAATGGCCTCCACGATCTGTCGGCCGACTGTCATCACTGGGTTTAGGGCCGTCATCGGCTCCTGAAAGACCATGCCGATTCGCCCGCCGCGTATGTGTCGCAACGCTGCCTCGTCAAGTCGCAGCAGATCCACCGGCTCGCCGCCGTCATTGTCTTGGAATCGAATCGACCCGCTCGCGATTCGGGCGGGTGGTTGGGGCAGCAATCGCAGTATGGACAGAGCGGTCACGCTCTTGCCGCAGCCACTCTCACCGACCAACGCCACCGTTTTTCCGGCCGGCACCGCCAGGGATACGCCGTCGACGACGTGGATCAAACCTCCGTCGGTCTCGAAGCCGACGTGGAGCTTGTTGATCGATAGCGTCGTGTTGTTCTCGATACCTGACACCAAGGTCATTCACCAACTTCTCGTATTACTATCCTCGTATGCCTGTTGCTTCATGGGCCGCGCCCTCACCAGGCTGTCGGAATACTCGAATGCGACAGCACAAGACGGTGGTTTTCGTTGGAATACCCTAGGGTATCATGACCGAAAGTACCCTCAAAGTGCCTGTCGGAATAGTCAGAACGGAGTATTCCGACAGCCTGTCACGGTCGCGGTACTGATTCCATGCACGCTCCGCATCAGTACCGCGACTGTCAAGGAGCGGTTCGATTGGCGTGATCTCTTCGAAGTCTCACATTGCCGCCCCCTTCGGATCGACCACATCTCTCAACCAATCGCCGACGACGTTGAGCGCCAACAGCACGACCACCAACGCCAGGCACGGAAAGAGTAGCAACCACCAGAAGCCGACGAAGGCGTTCACCGCTTCGACGCCGTCCGCGGCCAGTCGCCCCAGCGACGGAATCGGCTGCGGGATGCCGATGCCCAGAAAACTGAGGAACGATTCCTGCAGGATCGCCTGCGGTACCACGAGCAATCCGTACACCGTAACCGGTCCGATCAGATTCGGCAGAATGTGTCGCCGCAGGATGTGCCACGTTCCTGCACCGGCCACCCGCGCCGCGTCAACGAAGGCCCGCGTGCGCAGCGATAACACCTGCCCCCGTACCACACGGGCCATGGTCATCCAACTCACGGAGCCGATGGCCACAAAGAGAATCACCACCTCCGCGTACCGCGTGCGATCGCCGAGCAGCGAGGTCAGCGGTCGCGTCAGCCCGATCTTCAACAGAATCACCATCAGAATGTAGGGCAGTCCGTATAGCACATCGACCACGCGCATCATCAGCGCGTCCGTGCGCCCACCGATCAACCCCGCCACGGCGCCCCAGCTCACACCCACGACCACCGCCATCATCGCCGCCGCCAGCCCGACGGCCAAACTGATCAGCAATCCCGGCAGTAGGCGATAGAACAGGCTGCGACCCAGGTCGTCGTGCCCCATCAGTGACACCAGACGAAACGCGGCCCGATCCCAAAGACTCGGCGACGCCGCCTCATCTGACGATGCGGCTCGGAAAAACGGCTCGGCGGACACGGATGGCGACCACGACGGCGGCCTTCGCACGCCGGTACCCAGGTCTTGTACGTTGTACCAGCGAGACGCGACGGGCAATGACACAACGCTCGCACCCACGATCAGCGCAAACAGCACCGCCGACAGAAGTACCGAACGGTTCCCGTGTCGCCGCCACAGCGGCCTGCGATGCCCGCTAGCGATCGCACTGTCACGTCGCTCGCCCATCACACCGCCCCCGTGATGCGTGGGTCGAGCCACGCGTATAGTACGTCTACAATCAGATTGAACGCGACGAGGATGGCCGCATAGACCAGTACGCAACTCAAAATCAGTCCCGCATCGAGGTTCAGCGCCGCATTCACGAAGTGCTGCCCCATGCCGGGTACGCCGAATACTTTCTCTACGACGAAGGACCCGGTCATCGCCTGCGCAGTCGCGGGCCCGAGATAGCTGAGCACCGGCAGGAAGGCCACCCGCAACGCGTGCGTCCAGATGGCCGTGCGGCGCGTCACGCCCTTTGCCAGCGCGGTCCGAAGAAAATCGCTGCCGAGCACGTCCAGCATGCCGGCGCGCGTCAGCCGCGCGATGTAGGCCATAAAGGGCAGTGACAACGTCAAGGCCGGCAGCGGCAGATGGGCCAGGTCACCCCATCCGCCGATGGGTGCCAGTTTCAAATACACACCCACCACGACCAGCAGCGCCGATCCCGTGACGAACGTCGGTACGGAGATTCCGAGTAGCACGATGGTGGTGGCCGCCAGATCGAGCGGACCGCCGCGCGACGCCGCCCCCAGTACGCCGAGCGGCACGCCGATCGCCACCGCCAGCAGGATCGCCAGGAAGCCGAGCAGCACCGACACGGGCAAGGCGCTGGCGATGATCTGCCCGCAGGTCCACTCGGCATAGGAAAACGAAGGGCCGAAGTCGCCTCGGATCGCTCCGGTGATGAACTGGCGAAAGTAGAGCCAGTTGTTGTCCATGTTGTACCGCACGCGAAGGGCCTGCTCCGCTTCCGGCGATAGGTTGCGACCCGACTGGCGAAGCGGGTTGCCGGGAATAGTGACCACCATGATAAATGTCAGCGCGTAGACACAGGCCACGGTGATGAGCCCCAGCAGCAGTCTGCGCGTGACGGTCCTGATCATCGCTTCACCGTGACGTATTGAAACGGAAACCGGAGCTGGGCGTTGGGGTACAACCCCTTCACCCACGGCTGAATCGCGATGGGTTGGGCGTAGTGCAGAATCGGCAGGATCGGGCAGTCTTCTTCCACGATGACGCGCTCCGCCGCCTGCAAGAGTGAAGCCCGGCGAATCGGATCCTTGGCGGACGATGCCTGAGCCATCAGTTCGTCGTATCGCGCGGAACGATAACGGCTGTCGTTGTTACCGTTATCGCCGATCAGACAATCGAGAAACGTTGTCGGATCGTAATAGTCCGCATACCAGTTGCCGCGCGCGACCATGAACTGCTGCCGCGCCTTGGCCTCGGCGAACGTCTTGCTCTCCATGGCCCGCAGCTCGACGCGCACGCCGAGCTCCCGCTCCCACATGCGCGCCAGCGCCTGGCACAAGACGGCGTCGCTCGGCACGTAGAGGATTTCCACAACGGGAAAGGAACCGCTCGTGTAACCCGCTTGGGCGAGCAACCGCCGCGCCTCATCGGGATCGTAGGCCAATCCGGACGGCGGCTCGTAGCCCCCGATGGCATCAGGCGGCACGAACGAACGCGCGATCCGATCACCTCTGCCCAGAACCTTGTCGACAAGCGTCGTCCGGTCGGTCGCAAGCGTAAACGCGCGGCGCACGCGTGCGTCGGTAAACGGATTCACACGATCGCCGACCGTCTCGCTCTCACAATTGAAGTTGAGGAAGAAGGTGGCGAGGGTCTGGCAGAGATGAAAATCGGGTCGCTCACCCGTTCGGGCCAGACGCGCCAACTCGTGGTCATACGGCACATCCATGGCAGGCAGAAAGTCCACGTCGCCCGCTTCGTAGGCCATGATCGACGCGCTCACGTTTTCATACACCACCATGTCGACCGTACGGCAGGCGATTGAGTCTGCATCGCGGTGAAACGGATTGACTGCCAGCCGCAGACGACGCTTGAAGCGCCAGTCGACCACGCGATAGGCGCCGTTGGTGATGAGCCCGGGATAGCCCTCCTTGGTGTAATCGGGCTTGGTCCACTGCGGATCGTACACCACCAGCCCCTCGGCCGTCAGCGGCAGGCCAAGGTGCCGCCGGCGCAACCGTTCCACGCTCTTGTGGCATGGGAGGAGCGTTGGAAACGCGGTGAGATCGAAAAAAAACGGACACGGTTTTGTCAATCGGACATGAAGGGTCGCCTCATCCACGGCTTGCACGCCGACGTCAGAGAAATGCAGGTCCATGTCGCGCGCATGCTGCGTCAGGCATCGGTCGGCGAGCGATGACCAGTCCATGGGCAATGTCGCCAGCGTCTTGCCGAACGCCGCCCAGCCTTCGTCGGCTCGTTCATTTGGCACCTCGAGTCGAGATGTCAACGGTATCGTGATCTCTTCGAACGCCGGGTGACGCACGAGTGCCTTGGCCGCGTCCGGTTCGAGCCCAACGCCCTCGGCAAGCCGGCGTAGCGCCGCCAGTGCCTTAATATTCTCCGACCGCCAGCGCACGTATTCGTGGGCGCCGTCGATGAAATCCGTAAAGAAGAAGAGATAGTCGGCAGCGGTTCCCGGTTCCATCGCTCGCCGCCAGCCACGAATGAAATCGTATGCCGTCACCCGGTCGCCGTTGGACCACTTTGCGTCCTCGCGGATCGAGAAGGTCACCGTCAGTCCGTCTTCGGATACCGCCGGCGGGAAATAGGCGGCGCCTTCCATCGGAGCGGAAGTTTCCGGATGCGAGGTGGTCAGTCCCTCCCAGATGTTGAGCGCCACGCGAAAGTCCTGCGTCCAGCTCATGCGTGCCGGGTCCAGGGTGTGAATGCCGGATGGATTGACGTATACGAAGTCGGCGCGCGTGGCGTGCGAGGCGGAAGTGAATAGAGCGAGAACGACAATCAAGAGGAACGCGCAAGCGGCCATTATCCGCAGGATCATGCCGCCCACCGCATGGCAAGGGGCATGCAGGCGCTGAAGGAGCAGGTCGAGGGTCGTTCTTCCCTGAACATCGACACCTCAAGAGATGAGAGAGTCGTCATTTCCGAAGTCGCGCCGGCCGCCGCCGTGCCGCAAAATCAGGGTCCGCCCGATCGTCTTTCTCCGGGCAGGCGTTACTACGGCGCACCTACCGGCACGTTCCAGGGTGCTGTATTCAGCCCACCCGCCGTTTTGGACTCCGGATCACCGACCCACTTGTAGACTTCCTGCAAGATCTCAGCACGCTTTTCATGACCGCCGGATTCCAGTTGACTTCTGACGTCTCCGCCCTTTCCGCGGCCCACAAGCGCGACGAAAATCGCCTCGACACCATCCAGTCGACGCTCGATACCATCCCGCTCGTAATACTCAATTTTCTCGGCCGTGTAACGCTCGGCGTCCTGGCGGAAGAGAATGGCAAGACGCGCCACCAGTTGGGATTTCTGATCGGCGCTAAGTGCATCCAACACGTTGGGCATACGAAAGAACTCGACAAGCTCGATTTCCGCAAGTTCGAGGTAGATCCCGGGGCCGCGCCGACTGGTGAGCCTGCTGTCCAATAGTGCCATATACGTGTCGAATACCAGCGGCGCTTGATTCGGGAAGGCCAGCGCGACGTAAATCTGTCGAAGTACCGTGTCGTTCTTCTCGGCAAGCCCCACGCTCTGTAGTCGCTGTGTGACTCGTTGCAGGGTGGCATTGTCGGTGCTGATCTCGCGGCGCAGATCGATCAACCCCTGCAAACAGAGCATGCGGGTGCCCGCATCCTTGACCGACAGCCCCGCCAGAAGAGCATCAATCGTCTCCATTCGCTTGTAGTCCAGCAAGACCGTCGCCAGCGACTGACCCACCACTCCCTCGACGTCGACCTTCGCGAACTTGTCTGCCGCTACCGCTGTGGTCTGGATTACTAGTTGACTTTTGAACTCAGACGTATTCGAGCGGTTTCCGTATTGGTCTTTGAAAACAGCGCGGAAGGCGGAAATCGGCCCCCGTGCACCGCTGACCCTTTTCTCCAATTCCTCGACCCTGGCGGCAACCCAGTCGCGGATCTGGCGTTGATCGGTCGTGGTCATACTGCTCCGACCGCGAATCTGCTCGATGGCAGCGTCTTCACGACTCGGCTGCTGCGCCAGGCCGGCGCCGCCACAAATAGCAAGTACCGCGACCGCGCTCATCGAGCCGCGTACAAAGGGTGTGAGCATGAACGGACTCCCGCTCGACAACGATTTTGTCAAGGTCACCAGGGCTGCACACCGGTATGTGCACACAGCCCGAAATCAGACAACTGCCCCCCGCTTTTCCGGACGGCATGAATCGTAGGCCACCGCGCCAAGCGTTGACAAGGACCAAACTCAGAATCGAGGAACCTAACGAATCGTGCGGCGATATGTCAAGTCCGGAACGGAATCCCACAGGGCCATGGATCCAGGACAGAATCGGCGGAAGCTAGATAAGGTAGGGTAGGTCGTTGCTCCACCGCAGGTGGAGTGTTGACCTGCCGATCCGGCGAGGCACGTGAACCTCCCCGCACGCCCGGGAGAACCACCTGCCCCATATAGCGCCCGCCGTGAGTGGCACGCACCCCAGGGCTATGGTGTCTGCCGATTACCCAAGAGCAACGAGATTGGTGGATCCGGCTCACGCTTGACGCATTCCTCGGATCGCAGCTATATTTTGTAGCACGATCGTCGGGCCACCCGCACGAACCGTCTCAAACGCGCCTACTACGCAGCAGGAATGAAGCATGACAGGACGGGACTCTATCCCTGCGCCCGCCGTTCAACGATTGAGTCTCTACCTGCGTCAATTGGAGGCCCTCCAGTTCAGCGGCGTAGGAACGGTGTCCAGCAAACAGCTCGGTCGATCACTCGGCCTGTCGGACGCACAAGTTCGCAAGGACTTGGGCTACTTTGGTCAGTTCGGGCACCCCGGCGTCGGCTACCGCGTCGACGGATTGATCCAGCGCGTGCGGGGCATTCTGGGTACGGACAAAGTTTCCAATGTCGTGCTCGTGGGAGCCGGAAACCCCGGACGGGCACTGGCCTCATTCAGAGGCTTCAGCAAGAAGGGGTTTGAAGTTGTCGGCATTTTCGACAGCGATTCGTCACTTGCCGGGCAGCCACTGGCCGGGCTTCCGACGTGTGTCATCCAACCGATGCGGGAAATGGCGGTCGTAGTCCGTACAAAGTCGGTTCGACTCGGCATTCTGGCTGTCCCGGCACCGTCTGCGCAGACCGCTGCCGCCGAAATGGTCGCCGCAGGCCTGCGGGGAATCCTCAACTTCGCACCCATATCGCTGCAAACAGACCCCTCAATCGCGGTCTCGACGGTAGATCTGGCTGTTCACCTGGAACAACTCTCGTTCCAGATGACCGGCAGCGCCGGTTGAGAGGCCGTGGCGGCTGACTTCGTACGGCCAAGTCCCCCCGACCAAACATCGTCGCAAGCGGATCCGAAGAATACGGATGTACCGAATGCTACCCAGAGCCTGAGCGGGGCAAGTGCGGCGTCACCCAGCACCAATGTCCGGACGAAACACGCGGCCGGGCGCCATAGCGAATAGTGCTTGGTCTAGAAACAGAAGAAACAGTCGTCGTAGTAATACGGGTCGTCGTAGTAGTACCCATCGTCGTAATAGATGTTGTCGAAGAAGTAGTCTCCGCTGTCGTCGTTGCGATAGAAATCGAGGAACCCGGTATACGGATCGCACGTTCCCGTGGTAATGAAAGTGGTGCCAGCCGTAGCCAGCGCCAACGCCCATTTCGTAAATCGATTCTTCAGCCTCATGGCAGCACCTCCCGGTTTAGCTCGCCTAAGGAGCACCCACATCCTATACGGATCAAAATATACGGACAATCAAAATAGTTGACAATTGCAAATTAAATCGGTTAGTGTTTGAGGCCAAAAAAGCCGCAAGCTATTAATGGCGAACAGGTTGCAGTTCCACTTTAGCCTTTGGCCGTCCAGTCGCGGCCCCATCCCAGATCCACAACCAGCGGCACCGAGACGTCCAGAGCATGCTCCATTTTATCACGGACCATGGCGGAAAGGGGGTGGATCTCGCTCTCCGCGACCTCGAAGACCAGTTCGTCGTGGACCTGCACCAGCATTTTGGCTGAATAGTCACTCGATTGCAGTAATTGGTGGATGTCGATCATGGCCCGTTTGATCAGGTCGGCGGCCGAGCCCTGCACGACCGTGTTGACCGCGATGCGCTCGCCAAACCCCTGCTGCTGGCGATTTCTGGACTGAAGTTCCGGAATCGGGCGGCGTCGGCCGAGAATCGTCTCCGCATAGCCGAGCTTTTTGGCCTTTGCGACGCACTCATCGATGAACAGGCGAATGCCGGGATAGCGCATAAAGTACATATCGATGAAGGCTTGGGCCTCGCCGACCGGTATGCCGAGCGAACGCGCGAGCCCGAATGCCGATTGGCCGTAGATGATGCCAAAGTTGACCGCCTTTGCAGCACTACGCTGCTCCCCCGTCACGTCCTCCAGGGAGACCCCGTTGACCTGCGCCGCTACAACGCGGTGGATGTCCTGTCCGGAACGAAACGCCTCAAGCAGTCCGTCGTCCTGACAGAAATGTGCGAGCAACCGAAGCTCGACCTGGGAATAGTCGGCAATGAGCAGCACCGCGTCGGGTCCGCCCGCCACCACGGCCGCGCGAATCTCACGCCCCGCCTGGGTACGGATTGGGATGTTCTGCAGGTTGGGATCGCTCGAGGATAGCCGCCCGGTGATGGCGCCGGTCTGATGAAAACTCGCGTGCACGCGGCCCGTGCGAGCGCAGACCATCTTGGGCAACGAGTCGACATAAGTACCCTTCAGCTTGGCAAGCTCCCGGTACTCCAGCACGAGCCTGGGGATTGGATTGACCGTGCGGTCGATCAGTGCCGTCAGCGTGTCGGCATCGGTGCTGCGCCCGGTTTTCGTCTTGCGAATGACGGGAAGTGCCATTTCGTCGAACAGCACGACCGCGAGCTGTTTGGTGGAATCGATGTTGAAGGAATGACCGGCCGCCTCATAGACTTCCTGCGCCAGTTCCTCCAGGCGCCCGGCCATTCGTACACTCAACTTGTCGAGCAACGCGGTATCGAGCGCGATACCGCTGTGCTCCATTTCGGTGAGGACTTCCACCAACGGCATTTCCGTCTCGCGGAAGAGAGACTCGACGTGGCTGCCGGCCATCTGTGCGTGCAGCACTTCCCACAGGCGGAACGTGTAGTCGGCATCCTCGGCCGCATAGTGCGCGACCCTCTTCGTATCGACCTGATCGATCGTCACCTGGTTCTTTCCCTTGCCGATCAGATCGACAATGGGAATCATCCGATGACCGAAATGCCCCCACGCCAGCGAATCCAGGGAGTGCGATGACCGTGTGGGATCGAGCAGGAAACTGGCGATCAGCGTATCGAAGACCTCGCCGCGAACGCGAATGCCGACCTGACGCAGGACGAGCGCATCGTACTTGAGGTTTTGCGCCACCTTGCCGATCGACGCGTCCTCGAATACCGGTTTCAGCTTTTCGACAACGGTATCGACAGGCAGCACGGTTCCCATCGCGGCTCGGACCGGGATGTAATACGCCTCTCCCGATTTCCATGAGAATGATATTCCAACAAGTTCGGCCGCGACGGGGTTGAGTCCCGTGGTCTCGGTGTCGAAGGCGAAAAGCCCGTGAGGTGTTTTGCGCAGATCGACGGCCAGCCGGTCGAGCGCCTCGACGGTATCGACTAGTTGATACCCGTTGCGACTCCCTGTCTCGCCCTTCATGCTCCCTACTCGGTCGCCTTCAGGTTTGGCTCCCTCTTGGGTTTCCTTCGCACCCCTCGCCTTGTCTCCACTCTCTTCTCCGCCGAACCCTTCCAGCACTTCGGACATCCGCCTGAAACCCAACTCCGCGAAGATTGGTCGCACCGCGGGTACATCCAGTCTGCCCACCGCGCAATCCGCGAGGTCGAATGCAAAAGGCACATCTCGCCGCAGGGAAACCAACTGACGTGTGATCGGCATATGCTCCGCGAAGGCCCTGACGTTCTCGCTCTGCTTAGGCGTGAGCTTGTCCACGTTGTCCAACACGGCTTGCGCGGAACCGAATTTGTCGATCAGTTTGGCCGCTGTTTTCACGCCGATGCCCGGCACGCCGGCAATGTTGTCGGTCGAATCGCCGGTCAGCGTTTGAATCTCGATCGCCTGATCCGGTGTATAGCCCTTCTTTTCCTTCAACGTTGCGGCGTCGAGCACTTCGTCTTTCATGGGATCCAGAAGACGGACTCGATCGGAGATAAGCTGTTCGAGATCCTTATCTCGACTGACCAGGTAGACCTCCACATCCGCGTCGTTCTTCTCGCCGTAAGCGGACGCGATCGTGGCCATCAGGTCGTCTGCTTCAAACCCCGCCTCACAGTAAACGGGAATCCCCAATGCCTTGACGATTTGGACGATGCGGTCCGCCTGGACGTACAACTCATCGGGTGCCGGGTCGCGGTTGGCCTTGTAGTCTTCGGCGATGGCATAGCGGAAGTTCTGCACCTCGTCTTCGGGCGCTGGGTCGAGGACCATGGCCAAATAATCCGGTTTGCGATCGCGTATCAGATTGAAGAGCATGGAGCAGAAGACGTGCGTGGCCGCCGTCGGCTCACCCGACGGACCGGTCATCGGTGGGACCCGGGCATAGAACGCGCGGTAGATTTGCGCGTGACCGTCGATGATGTAGAGGCTCTTTGCCATGGATCTACGTACTGCTGAAGCTAATAAGTGTAGTCGGCGTCGCGGTGACGGTAGAATTGCGGTTGCGCGCTGTCAAGTTTGGGTGTGATTACGGACGCGCCTGGAGCGCCTGTAACGCCTGTCTCGCCGCGGCGTAGCCGCTGTTGATTCGAAGCACGGCCTGATACGCGTTCGTCGCCTTTTCCCTTTGGTTCAATCGAAGATACGCATTGCCCATATTGAAGTACGCATCCGCATAGTCCGGCTTGATGCGGATCGCATTTTTGTAGGCCGCGATGGCTTCGTCGGTGCGCATCAGGCTTTGCAAGGCGTTGCCCATGTTGAAATAGGCCTCGGCTGAAGCAGGGTTGGATTCCACCGCCTGGCGGTAGGCGGCGACGGCTTCCTCGAATCGACGAAGCCCGGCCAGCGTGAGGCCGAGGTTGATGTAGCCTGCCGTATAGCCCGGCTTCACTTCAACTGATTTTCGGAGCGCGGCGATGGCTTCGTCCAGTCTGCCTTGCTGCGAGAGGCATACGCCCAAGCTGCTGTACGCATCGGCGTAGCGCGGTTCGAGTTCGTTCGCGCGGCGAAATTGACTCTCGGCCTCCGCCAGATGGCCTCGCATCATGAGCAAATCGCCCAGGTTCTTGTGTGCCAGGACATAGTCGTCACGGAGCTTCAGAGCGGACTCGAAATGATCGAATGCCTCGTCGGTCCGCCCACGATCCGAGAGAAACGTACCCAGATTATTGTGTGCCATCCATGACGTCGGGTTCTTCTTGAGGGTATCGTGCCATAGTGTTTCCTGGTTCCGGTAGACACCTGCTTGACGCCAGGTAAGCACCGCCAGCACTACCAGAACAGTCGCGGCCACAACCCTACCGCCAGGATATCCATGATGAGCGTCCGATCCGGCACGGGCTCTGGCGGGAGCGCGCCCGATGAACCGATCCATTCCATGGCTCGCCGCCACCACAAGCAATGTGGTGAACGCGATGCTGGCAAGATACTGAAAGTGATCCGCCACGAAGGAAAACCGCATCGGATAAATATCGACGAACCCCAATGCGGGAAACAACGTGCCGCCAAAGAGCAACGCTGCGACCAGCGGCCCTTTCCCGATTCGAGAGCGCAGCCGCCAAAGCGCAACCACCAACAACGAGGCAAAGAAGGGGAAAAGGTACTGCCACCACACCGTGTCGTCGATGTGCCATTTCGCGTAGTTGAAGCTCAGTCCGACCGGCCACACCAGCTTTGCCGCGTAGAACCAGAGCGCGCGCCCGGCGATCAACAGCCGATCGAACGCTGAAAACGTCCACATGGCGCCCGTGGCGCCAACGTGCTCGCGTTCCACCCACGCCGTTGTCAGACCCAGCGCCAGCCCGACCGCGAACATCGGCAGAAGGGGGACAATGTCGGAGGCTGCGAGCCGCTTGCATTTCCACCACAGCAGCAGGAGTATGGCGGCCGGAAGTGAACAGGTCACCGTCTTGCTTAGCAAGGCACAGCCATACAGGATCAGCGACGCGACATACAGACCCCACGGGCGCTTGTCCGCCGAGTCGTTATCGCCGATGCCGGCAAAACGCAGATACAGAAGGAGCGACGACATGTAGAAGAAACCGGAAAGCACGTTTTTCCGTTCGGTGATCCACGCCACCGATTCCACGTGTACCGGATGAAGCGCGAAGACCGCGGCTGCCACCAACGCGGCCCGAACAGACAGCCGGCGCAACACGAAGAACAACAGCACCGCACTTCCCGCGTGCAGGAGGATATTCACCACGTGATACCCGGTCGGGTCCAGCTCCCACAGCCGGTATTCCAGCCAGAACGTCGTGAAAACGAGCGGGTAATATTGAACGGTGGCGCCCACCTCGAACCAGATACGCCCGAGGCCCTCGACGCTCGTCAATGTGTCGTTGTGGGTGACGTAGTAGTCGTCATCCCAGATGTAGTCGCCTCGAATAGCGGGGATGTAGACGACCAGCGTCGCCAGGAACAATAGCACCAGAGCCACCCAGGTGCCTTTGTGCCTCGCGCCCTGCGCGGGAACATCCCCGCCGCGTGGCACGCCGGTCATCTTCGGCTCGGATCGCCTCGATCGTCGCTTCGCCATGGCGGCAGCATAGTAACCCATGGCGCACCGAACAACTTTGTACGAGCGACGGCATTTCTAGTGGTTTGAGAGATTTCACAAGGAAGGCAGGTGCGACACACTTCAGAAGCTCATTCGCTTCTTGGGCGCGGCAGTGTTATTTCAAATGTGGAACCCTTGTCCAGTTCGGACCTGACGGTGATTGTTCCGCCGACCGTTTGCACGAGCCCGTGGGCGATGGCCAGGCCGAGCCCGATGCCCTCGGCGGATTCCGCCCCGGTCGTGAGTGCGTCCTTCGTGCTCCAGAACGGTTCGAAAATGCGCGACTTCGCCGTCTCGTCGAGTCCGATGCCCGTATCGTGCACGCGCGTCACCACTTTGTCGCTGACCAGCGCCGCCTCAATCGTCAACGTGCCGCCCTCCGGCATGGCCTCGATCGCGTTCTGCACGATGTTGTGCAAGACCGTGTGCACGCGCACGCGTTCGAAGGGCATCACGGGAAGCGCCGGTATGTCAAAGTGGGATTTGATGTCCCGGTCGCCGATCATCTCCGGCACATGTTCCAAGATCCCGTTGACGATTTCGGTGAAATCACTGAGATCGCTGGCCTGCGGTTCGCCTTGAGAAAACGCAAGGAGCCCATGCACCAGAACCTTGGCGCGCTGTAAGGCAGTGGCGGTGTGGCGCAGCACGCGCGAGGTGATGGACGTATCCTGACTCGTCAGCGCGAAATCCACGCTGGTCATGATGCCGCCGAGAATGTTGTTGAAATGGTGGGCGATGGCACCCGCGACGGAACCCAGCGACGCCATCTTGCGACTCTCCGCCAGTTGCGTTTGGAGCTGTATGCGACGCGTGATATCGCGAATGCACAGTGACGCCCCCAGGCACTCGCCGTCCTCCGACACGACCGGTGCAATCGTCCCGGTCAGTTCGCGATTGGCGCCGGTTTCATCACGGTGCTGGAACTCGAACTGAAAAGTTTGGCCCGTCTCGATCGACCGGCGGAGCATGCGGTCCGCGGTGTCGCGGCTTTCCTGCGGTACCACCGATTCGATCGGCGTGCCGATCATGCGATCGGCGCCGGCGCCGAACATACGCGCCGCCGCCGCATTCCAGGTCATAATCGTCAAGTCGCAGTCGGTCGAGATCAGCGCGACGCCCATGTGTTCGCACATCTGGCGCCAGTAAGACTCGGCCAGTTGTGGCACCGCTTTTTCACTCGCCGCCATTTGTCGATCTATCCCGCTGCCACGCTTGATGCTTCGTACGGAATGGGCTTGACGACAAAGAGAGTTTCCGTCTTCGTGCCGCCCTGTGTTCCGCCGAGAAAATTCCCCCCCACGAGGTTGGCGTTATCCGCCGCGTCGCTCGGTCCGATCAGCAAGGACTCACCCGGATTGAGCATCAGCACGGTGGTGAGTTCCTCGAAGACCTGGCTGTCGTAGTCTGGGACCTGCTGCAGATTACCACCCACACGCTCCCACGCCATCGCGCCGCGGTCGTGCCGCACTTCGAACGACACTTCCAGATCAAGGTGGCTGCCGGCGTCGGCGTAGAGTGCATAGCCGAGCGCCACCAGTTTCTTACCATCGGCAAAGTCTTTGCCCACCAGCCTGCCTCGTGTGTTGTAGGCGAAAATCGACTCGTGGTCCTCCACGTCTCCGACGTCCAGGACGACGGGCAAGCCGGCCTGTGCGACGGTTTGCTCCTCGTGCACGCGCGCGTCCGCGGCCTCCAATACGACACGCATGGGACGCCATGAATCGTCGGAAAACGCTCCGATACGCACTCCGTTTCGTGCCAGCAAAGCCGTCTTTTCAGGATCCGTACGCATCTCGTCGACGTGGTTCCACAGTTTCAGCGAGTCTCGAGAATCGCCATGCAGCGGCAGATCCAGGCGATAGATCTGAAAGGCCAGACGGAACACGCGCACATTGTCGGATCGTACGGCGTCCGACTCAGATACACTCGCATTGTCGAACAAGGCGCCGGCTGACGCGGCCGCATCCTCATGCACCGCAACACCCTTGTCGCCAGCGTAATCCTGTTTTTTCCCGACACAGCCGATACCCGCCAGGATCAAGGTAACCGATAGGAACGCCGGAACCGAATTGAGTCTCGTGACACCGTTCAGCTTCATATCGGCAGTATATCAGCCCGGACACCAAAGAATAGAGGTGCTTCAGTGGAATCGGGCTCACTGTCGGCGGACGATGGAAAAATGGAAACGCCACTCCAGCGCCGACCGGAGTGCGTGACAGAATCGGCGGACGCGAAAAGGCAAAGGCAGGTCGTTGCTCCGCCTCAGCGGAGAGTTGACCTGCCGATTTGGCAAGGCAGGTGAACCTCACGGCATAGCCGGAAGAACCACCTGCCCTACATGAAGCCCGCCGAAAGTGTCACGGACCCCGCCGACCGCTCCCAGCGCCACGCACCTTTCTCATCCAGGCAGTGTGTGGTACAAGAAAACTCATGCCAAACGACTTTGAAGGTATGGTCGGTGCTCTTTCCGAAGCGAAGGCACTGGCAATCGCCGCCTACGGTGAGTCGGTCGCCGCCTATCGATATCGCACGCTTGCCGAAAAGGCGACGACCGATCAGCATCGCGCCGTTTTCGTGGCCATGGCCGAGGAAGAGCAGGGGCACCACGCCGCGCTAAAAGACATTATGGCGACACGGTTTCCCCAAAGCGATTTCGTGCTATCGCCCGAGGACAAGGACCTTGTGATCGTCGGCTCCAGAATGCTCGATATGAGCACCGAGGACGCATTCCGTAAGGCCCTGGAACTGATCTACGATTCGGAAAGGCAGACCGGTAGATTTTACGCGGCCTTGAACGACGTCACCAGCCTCGGCCACTTGAAACCGCTGCTCAAGGAGATGGCCGACGAGTGCTTCGAGCATGCCGCACGTTTGAAGAGCATCCCACCGATGCCGTGGTCGGGCTAAGATTCCGTTCTGTCATCCGGGAGTAATCGGATCTTCAGGACGATTCTGACCTTCTTCCGCCGCTCCGCCACTCGATCGTTGAGAATGCGGCGGCGGACCGTCAGTTCCCGTAGCGTTCGTAAAGGAATTTCCCGCCTTCTTCCGGGTCGCCCACGTAGAGCAAAAGCATGAGTGGATTTCGCGCCACGACGCGAAGATACGCTTCGTCCGTTTCCGGCCCCGCGTGCAACGTGACCGCGAATCCGTCGGCCGCTCCCGTACCCCCAAGAGGCTCGCTTTCCCGTTGTGCGCAGGGTATCAGCAAGCGTATGGCACCACCGGGATCCTCCACGACGCGGAGGATCTGACAATCCGCAGCCGCAATCGCACGGCTTACCTGATCGGCAAAGCGCAGCGGCCTGCGATGCGACGGCACGCGCCGCCAGCTTCCCACGAACTCGCCGGGCTCGGCGGTGGCCGGCGCCTCGAAATCCAGGTTTGCCAGCACCTGCCTTTCCACCTCGAGGCTCGCCTGTCGGACCTCATTGGGCACCAGAAAAGCAAACGCCACGTCGATCCGCTCGCGCGGCTTACACGGGATTAATTCGAGTGACGGTGGCAGCAGAGGTTGCTCCTCGGCGGGAAGCCGTCCAATGCTATAGACCCGCTTCTGATCGACTCTCATCCAAAGCCTTGGATAGCCGACATCCGACGCACGCAGCGCCAGTTGATGTGCGTTTCTTCCATCCCAGGAAACAGATGCGTTAATCACGACGAAACGTTGGCCTGGCGGCGCGGGGCGAAACCACACGCCGCTACGCTCGCCCCACAGAAACGTCCCTGCCCGGCTGGACACCTCGTAAGCGATCCACGACTCCGTGGGTGGCGGGCGTTCCGTGCGGCTCACCGGCTCAACCACAACAGGCGGTGTGGCGTGCTCGCCGGTGTCGGGTGCCCGGAGCCCATGCTCATCCTCTGATATCTGTTTCCGTGCGCCGGTCGCGCTGTCCGGGTTTACGGAATCATCGTGTTGGTCGTTCGTCGTGAGTGCCCCGGGCTCCGCTGCTCCGATCGAGGTCTGACCTGTCGACGCCGGGGGATTGCCGGAGTCCGAAGAGTCTGGATGTGTAGAATGCGCAATCTCAGGCGCCGGCGCGACCGGCTGCACATGTTCGGGCCCCCTCGATCGTGGCACGATCGTGATGATGAGCACGACGATCACGCTCAATGTCGTGATCGCTGCAACGCTCCACACGAGCGACCGTTTGAATTCGCTACCATCTGCCATTTCAATTGCCAATCAACGGGACCACGGCCGAGCGTGCACACGTCACGATTGGGTCTTCGCAGCAATCGGCATACGGCGCCCGGTACCAAACGCCAAACTCGTGACCTTCAATCCAACCGGTGCCTGTTTGCGCTTGTATTCCGAGCGTTCCACCATCTGCACGATACGGCTCACCAGGTTGCGTTCAAAACCCAGGTTCACGATCTCATCGATGGGCCAATGCCGCTCGATGTGTCGTTCCAGAATCACATCCAGAACTTCGTACGGCGGAAGGGTGTCCTGATCCGTCTGGTTCTCTTTCAATTCAGCCGACGGCGGTTTTGTGATGACCTGCTCGGGAATGCACGGCTTGTCGCCGGATTGATTGAAAAGGCGGGCGAGATCGTACACGACCGTTTTGGGTACATCACTGATGGCCGCCAATCCGCCGCACATGTCGCCGTACAGGGTACAATACCCGACCGCCAACTCGCTCTTGTTGCCGGTCGTCAGCAGCAGCGAGCCGAACTTGTTCGACAGCGCCATGAGGATCGATCCCCTGATTCGCGCCTGGATATTCTCCTCCGCAATGCCCGCCGGAAGATCGCCGAACTGAGAGGTCAACGACATCTCCATGGCGGTATGAACACCCTCGATCGGAATAACGTCGTATCGAATGCCCAGATTGGCGGCCAGCGCTTCGGCGTCGACCAGGCTTCCCTTGCTGCTGTAACGAGACGGCATGGCCACGCCGAGGACCCGCTCCGCGCCCAGCGCCTCCACCGCCAGCGCTGCCGTCACGGCGGAATCGATTCCACCGGAAAGGCCGATCACAACGTCGCGAAAGCCGCACTTGCGGAAATAATCCCGGATGCCGAGCACCAGCGCCTGACGAATGCTCTCCAGACGCTCCGGATAGGGTTCTATTCGGTGATCCGCACCACCCATGTGATCGACGACTAGAAAATCCTCGTCGAACGCTTTCGCGCGGGCGAGCACCCTGCCCGTTTGATCGAGTACCAGGCTGGCGCCGTCAAAGAGAAGGTCATCGTTTCCGCCTACCTGATTCACGTATATCAGCGGCACGCCCAGCGCGGCGATCTGCGCAGCAAATATGGTCTCTCGATCGGCGTATTTGCCCGCGGAATAAGGTGATGCCGAGATGTTGATGATCACCTCTGCGCCGGCCTTGACCGTGTCCTCGATCGGATCGTGACCATAGATGCGACGACCCTCAAATTGCCGATCGTTCCAGAGGTCCTCGCAGATGGTCAGGCCGACACGCACGACCGCGTTTTCCACCGGCACGTCGACGACGCAGGGACCGTTGCCCCGGTCAAAGTAGCGGGTCTCGTCGAATACGTCGTAGGTGGGAAGAAGTTGTTTCGCGTAGGATGCGACGATCCTGCCATCGCGGCAGGCGGCAGCCGCATTAAATATGCCTTTGCCGACACCGTGACCGTCACTTCGCACGTGCCCGACAATGGCGGTGATGTTGGTACAAGCCGCGGTGATACGATCTACGGCCTCTTCGTTACGCCGAACGAAGTCCTTGCGAAGGACAAAATCCTTGGGCGGGTAGCCCGGGACGGCCAGCTCCGAAAACACCACAAGATGCGCCCCATGTTCGCGCGCTATGTTGATGTGCTGAATGATCACCGACGCGTTTCCGTCGATGTCTCCGACGACGGGGTTGATCTGTGCCAGTGCCGTGCGCAAGCCCGACTCATCTCCTTTTGGCGGTTTGCGGTACTGCTCCGCGCGGGCATTCTAGCTGATTATCGAGAGTCCGGCACGCCCGTGGGGATGGCTATTCGCACTCGATTTCGGGGCATTTGGTCCGGGCTGCAGTCTGATGTCGAGGCGCGCAATAAAAACGAGACCTGCGTCGATCCTCCTTGTTCGGGCCGGAGAGAGGAAGGTTGGAGAACCTTATGACGCAAGCCTCGTTTTATTTGGCGGCCGTGCGGCTACGTTTGCGGGCCAACGCCGGCTGGTTCGGGCCGGAGGAGAGTACCGACATCGGCGTCCGCAATTGCCGGCGGATAGGTCGCATGTTGCGTCCCACCACGGCCGTCATTCTCAAAAGCCCAAGATACAAGTTCCACTTGGTGCTCGGAAACCCGATCTGGGCCGTTCATCCTTTATCTTTAAACAACTGGAAAAGGCCACTTACTCCCACGGTGAAACCACTTGCAATCGGAGTGCCAAAGCCGGATTTCCGCCCCTGGCGACGTACCAAACACCGCGCATTCTCAATAATGGGCCGCTCGATTACCATTTTCAAGACTAGCGTGTCAAAACAGAACGCCATTGTGCTTTTTTCAGGCGCGCCCAATATCGGCCGATCCTTCGGCTGATTGGCTACGCCGTCCTTTTACAGGACAGCCTGGGACTCAATCGCGCCGCCGTCCGTAATCGGTCACTGGTTTGAAGGACGGTCGTACGCCGATTACTATTCGCGGAGTTTGGGAAACCTGATCTGCATCGACTTGGGGGAATCATCGAACGACATGAAAGTAAAGATCTCAATCACCGGGATGCATTGCGGTGCTTGCACCGCGTCCGTGCAGAGTGCACTGGAGAGCGTGCCAGGCTTTCAATCTTGCATTGTAGAAGTAGGCTCAGCGCAGGTCGAATACGATGAAGGTACGGCACGACGTTCGGATTTCGTGGCGGCGATCCGTAGCGCCGGCACTTTCGATGTCGACCGCCTAGAGACGGCCAACTGACGACTCACAATACACTACAGTCAGATACCGACCCACCCACGGAGACTATCCGACTTCGCATTGAAGGGATGACGTGTGGCAGTTGCGTGGCGCGCGTCGAGCGGGCGTTTCTAGGCGTGCCCGGCGTGCGCGGTGCGAGCGTCAACCTCACGACCGCCATCGCCACCGTCGAACCGGCGAAGCAAGGTGTGTCGATAACCGGGTTGATCGACTCCGTCCGTCAGGCGGGCTACGACGCGGAACGCATTCGCCCGGGCTCCGAGACTGAGACCAGCTTCGAGCGCACACAGAGCGCGCACCTCCGGGCGCACAAGCAGGCACTGGTGCATGGCATCGGACTCGGCCTGCCGGTAATGGCCGTCTACTGGCTGGCGCCACTGCTGCAGGGGAGCGACGCCGAGAGTCACGTGTGGCCGCTGGCTATCCAGGCGCTGCTTACGCTGACACTGCTGGCGTCGGCGGCCGGCTTGCCCATTCTCGTCGGCGGACTTCGCGCCATCCTTCACCGATCCCCCAACATGGACCTTCTGGTCAGTATGGGGGTGACGGTCGCATTCCTATCCGGCGTCGCGACACTCATCGGTGCGGGCGTAGACGCCGCCCATTTTCACACGGCCGCGATGATTCTCATCTTCATCAACGCCGGGCGATATCTGGAAGGGCGTGCGCGGAAAGACGCATCGGCCGCCATCGCCGCGCTCGTCTGTCGCGTGCCGCGAACGGCGGAACTCGTCACGGACGAGGGTCACAAGACGGTCCGCGTGGAACGTCTGCGCCCCGGGGACCGCATCCGCGTCGCCCAGGATATGATCGTCCCCGTCGACGGCCGCATCATCGAAGGGCAAGCCTCGATCGACGAGAGCAACGTCACCGGTGAATCCCTTCCGAAAGAACGTGCCACGTCGCAGGACGTTGTTGCCGGGAGCGTGGTGCGCGAAGGTCTGATCACGATCGAAGCCACCCGCGTCGGCGAATCATCGACGATGGGCCGCATTATCCGTGCCGTGGAAGAGGCACAAGCCGGAAAGACCGGCATGCAGCGGTTGGCGGATCGCGTCGCGGGCGTGTTCGTCCCCCTGGTGATCGGGGTGGCGGCGCTGACGCTGATCCTGTCATGGCTTGTCGGCGTGCCGATGCTGACGGCAATCAACCGAACGATTGCCGTACTGGTGATCGCCTGTCCGTGTGCCATGGGGCTGGCAACGCCTACGGCCGTCCTCGTCGCGACCGGACGCGCAGCGCTCGACGGTATTCTCGTGCGTGATGCCGCGGCACTTGAAGCGGCGGGGCACGTCAAGGTCGTGCTCCTCGACAAGACGGGCACGCTGACCACCGGCACGCCGGCCGTCAAGGAGGTGTTCGACGAACCCATCGGCGCCGTGACGCTCGATGCCAAACAGGTCATCGCCTACGCGGCCTCAGCGGAGCAGTATTCGCAGCACCCAATAGCCCGCGCGATCGTGGCCAAGGCGAAAGAGTGGCAGTTGCCCACCGAAGAACCTGCGGATTACGAGAGCGTGCCCGGGCTCGGTGTCGTCGCCACGATTGACGAGAAAACCATTCGCGTCGGCAGTGAAGGTCACTTGAAGGACGCGGGGATCGATTGCAGTGTCGTACGCGAGCGAGCGACGCGTCTGGCCAACGACGGGCAGAGTGTCGTGCTGGTAGGCGTCGGCAAGGAATGTGCCGGTGTCATCGGTGTGTCGGATGAACTAAGGGCGGATGCGCCCAACGCCGTAGACGCGCTCACTCGTCTGGGCGTGTCGACGGCGATGCTCACCGGCGACCACGCGCAGACCGCGACGTCCGTCGCCGCCGCGGTGGGCATCACTGAAGTTCATGCGGAAATGAAGCCGGAGGAAAAGCTCGCCCACGTGGCGGCGCGACAGGCGGGGGGGCAGCGTGTGGCCTTCGTCGGCGACGGCATCAACGACGCGCCGGCGCTGGCCGCCGCGGATGTGGGCATCACCTTCGCCACCGCCACCGACGTGGCCGTCGGCGCCGCCGACATTGCCATACTGCATCAGGATCTGTCGCGCATTCCGGCGATCATCGAGTTGGCGCGGCGCAGCGTACGCATCATCAAGCAGAATCTGTTCTGGGCGTTCTTCTACAACGTGGTGGCCATTCCCCTGGCGGCCACGGGATACATCCCCCCCGGTCTCGCCGCCGCAGCCATGATGTGCTCGTCGATCAGCGTGGTGATGAATTCATTGCGGTTGCGGAAGCGAAACGGGTAGGGTGCGGCCCGGCCGCACCTCTTTTCGTTCTACTGTCACCGGGCGGGTGACATGGGCGAGCACAGCTTGCCCGTGCGCATTGGCAGGCCGCGAAATCTTATAGCGCCGCGTGGCACGGTCTTGCAAATCAAGGCCATGGTAGAATGTGGGTAACCGTCGCTGCGCAAACGACAACGGGGTCCATTCCAGCATTGTCCACGGCCCACCTGCTGAAAACCGTCCACCCGCCCGACAACGCTCAGTACTGGAATGATCACTGACGATAAACGCTCGCATGTTCAATGACCCTCACCCCGTTACCATCCCTTCTTATTTATCAATCGCCGTGCCGCACTCCGGGCAGCGATCGGATGTCAGGCCGAAAAGGAGATAGTCGCACGTCGGGCAGCGGGGCTCTTCCACGCGAGTCGAGATCCGCAGTCGGCAGCCGGTGCAAGTCGTGTCGCCAAGGGGGAGGGTCTGCTTCTTCCGACAACGCGGGCACACGACGACGATTTCCGTGAGTATGCCGCCGTCCATTTCGAAGTCGACGCGACGATTCATCCTGGCCAGCACCGCCAGTGCCAGGGTGCCGCAGCCCGTCACGATTCCGGCAGCGGCCATGCACCGCTCGATCCAGTATCCATCGACTCGGCCTAATAGGTGACAATCCGTAAGAACCAAGAGCTCGATGAGGGCGCCGGTCAATGCGGCGGCCGCAATCGTGGCACCTCGAAGCCAGACCTGGGTCGGCTTCAACGGACACAGCAGGCAGGCGATTGCATACGCTACCGTTGCCGCGGTGATCAACAAAGCGGCAAATGAGGCGCGGCCGATGTCACTTCCCGAGCCGATCCAAATGTCACCGAGCCACATGGCGAACGCCACTGCCGCGCAAATGACACCGCCCCAGCGCCACGATCGCCGCACGGGACCGCCCAGCCCGAGCAGACATACCGACGCGATCGTGCCCAGCGCGAGAATGGCCGCCCCGGTCTCGGCACAGTTTTCGCTGACGTTGCGGGATCTGTTCCACCACACGGCGATCAGGAACGTGCACGTTGCGGCACCGACCACAGCCAGCTCAGTCCGAGCCGTCACCGAATGCTCGGCCTGGCGATTCAGTTTCAGTAACCCCATCGCGACGATCGTGGCGACTGCCAGGATCACGATGGTGAACCAGAGTTCCTCCTCCCATCCAACACCCGCGAGCGTTCTCGGCAGGTCCCAGATGGCAATCAGGGCAAGGATGAACTCGACCACGACACCGATCATGCCGAGCATACCGGCCTCACGTGTCTTCCGGCGATCGATCAACGCAATGCACGGTAGGATCAGTCCACAAGCCACGGCGGCGCAGACTTCCGTGCCGATCACGCGCCACATGAAATCGCCATACTGAACGAAGACCGTCAGTACGCCCGTCGCGGCAGCCAGGCCGAGCGACCACAGCATGATGCGGAGGATTACGTTTCGAGCAGGCATCATGCAGTTTCCGTACAGCGGGGGCTCCAGGTTCACAGCTCGCCGTTCTTTCCGCCCGCCCGATCATATCCATCGGCTCGATGGCACGATTGGGGATAGGCTCTTAGTCGGTGGTCTTCGCCTCCACCTCCATCCTCGGCCAGTTGTAAGAGCAGAGCCATTTGCCGGTTTCAGCGTCAATCAGGTGACGATATTGGTCCATCGCACCTGGCGGCGTTCCAGGTGGCGCGTGAGCGACGCTGAGTCCCCGAAGCATGATGGCCCAAACGGGGCGCGGATTCTGATCGCCTATCGACCAGATGACATAGTCCGCGACGATCTGTTTGGCATCAGTCGTGCGGTATCCTGTTTTGGCAATCGCATTCAAAGCCATCTCAAACGTGACGCGCGGCGCATGGACGGGAAATCCATGATACTTCTCACTGACCCATCCGAACTGCGTCTCAGCCACATCCGCCGACACCACCGGCGGCATGGTCGGGACGCCGGCCGGCCAGTGTGATTTGATCTTTACGACAACGCCGGTTTCCGGCATGACGTAGAGGGTCAGCTTACGAGGGTAGCGGTCCTACAACGTCTGAGGCGTCTTGACTGACCACTTGGGAATATCGATGACCCACAATTCATGGCCGATGATCTCATCCTTCAGAAATGGAGTCTTGTCCTCTTTGATGATCTCACGTCTCGCAGTCATCGGCAATTCCGTCATCTTCTCACCGCCAAGAACCCGCCGGGCGCAGTTGAGGGCTTGATCCGCCGTCAGGGCCAGCGCGCATAAATAGGCAAGATGGGCAGGCTGGCGCGACAGGCAGTCATTGG
>Ga0055452_10000011_pt1 | contig 39128 bp, 22 predicted proteins | sample China_Galinas_PW_6_FD_57735 | JGI IMG/M metagenome (GOLD analysis project Ga0055452, IMG submission 57735) | Wetland microbial communities from San Francisco Bay, California, USA, that impact long-term carbon sequestration - China_Galinas_PWC_D2 | ecosystem: Environmental > Aquatic > Marine >... | reverse complement strand
GTTCGTCGCTCCGTCGCACCTTCGCCGCAAGTGCAGGCAAGGATGCCTGCGGTACGGGTCAGGCCCTTCGTCGCTTCGTCGCTTCCTTACGCATTCGCCGCTACGCGGTGCCCGTGCGAGAACTGGAACACGTCGCCCGACACGTCCACGAGCACCTCGTCGCCCGGTGCGAAATCACCCGCCAGGATGCGCCGCGCCAGCGGGTTTTCGATCTCCTGCTGGATCAGTCGCTTGAGCGGCCGGGCGCCGTAGGCCGGCTCGTAGCCGTCCTTTGCCAGACGTTGCTTCGCGGCATCCGTGAGCGTGAGCGTCATCTCGCGGTCGGCCAGGCGTTTGCGCAAGTATTGCACCTGGATCTCCGCGATGTGTACCAAGTCCTCGCGCGAGAGCTGGTGGAAAATGATTGTCTCGTCGATCCGGTTCAGGAATTCGGGACGGAACGAGGCCTTCAGCGCCTCCTTCACCTTCATTTCGATTTCGATGTCCATCACGCCGGTGTCGTCGCCCTCGATGAGCTGTTGGATGAACGAGCTGCCGATGTTGCTGGTCATAACGACGATCGTGTTCTTGAAGTCGACCGTGCGGCCATGTCCGTCGGTCAGTCGGCCGTCGTCCAGCACCTGCAGCAGGACATTGAAGACGTCCTGGTGCGCCTTCTCGATCTCGTCGAACAGCACCACGCAGTAGGGTTTACGGTGGACGGCCTCGGTCAGACGCCCGCCTTCTTCGAAGCCGATGTAACCCGGCGGCGCCCCGATCAGACGGGCCACACTGTGCTGCTCCATGAACTCGCTCATGTCGATGCGCACGAAGGCGGCCTCATCGTCGAACAGGAACTCCGCCAGCGCCTTGCACAGCTCGGTCTTGCCCACACCCGTCGGGCCCAGGAACAGGAATGAGCCGACCGGTCGGGCGGGGTCACCGAGTCCGGCGCGCGATCGGCGAACGGCATCCGACACGGCCCGCACAGCCTCTTCCTGTCCGACCACGCGATCGTGCAGTCGGTCCTCCATTCGGATGAGCTTCTCCTTCTCGCCTTCCATCAGGCGCGACACCGGCACGCCCGTCCACTTGCTGACGACCTCGGCAATCTCTTCCGCCGTGACCTCCTCGCGCAGCAGTCCGCCGGCGTTGTGCATTTCATCCATGCGCTTCTCGCGCGTCTGGAGGACTTCTTCCAGCTCGCGAAGCTCGGCGTAGCGAATGCGCGCCGCCTTCTCGAGGTCGCCTTGCCGCTGCGCCTCTTCGAGCTCGGTGTGCTTGTTCTCGATCGACTGCCGGGTCTCCTTAATGCCGTCGAGTTCGGCCTTTTCGTTCTCCCATTGGGCGGTCAAGGTACGGTTCTGTTCCTGCAGATCTTCGAGCGTTTTCGCAAGTGCCTTGAGCTGCTTACGACTGGCCTCGTCCTTCTCCAGCTTGAGGGCCTCGCGTTCGATTTCCAGTTGCATGATGCGGCGGCGAAGTTCGTCGAGTTCCGAGGGCAGCGAGTCGTTTTCGATGCGCAAGCGGGACGCGGCCTCATCGATCAGGTCAACGGCCTTGTCCGGCAGCTTGCGATCCGCGATGTAGCGATGCGACAGCGTAGCCGCCGCAACCAGCGCAGCATCCTGGATGCGCACACCGTGGTGCGCGTCGTAGCGCGGCTTCAAACCCCGCAGGATGGCGATGGTGTCCTCGACGGTAGGCTCACGTATGTATAGCGTCTGAAAACGTCGCTCGAGCGCCTTGTCCTTTTCGATGTGTTGGCGGTATTCATCGATGGTGGTGGCGCCGATGCAGCGCAGGTCGCCGCGTGCCAGCGCCGGCTTGAGCAAGTTACCGGCGTCCAAGGCGCCCTCCGCTTTTCCCGCACCGACAACGGTGTGCAATTCGTCGATGAAGAGAATGACGCGGCCGGCGGACTCGGTCACTTCGCGCACGACGGCCTTCAGTCGCTCCTCGAATTCGCCGCGGAATTTGGCCCCGGCGATCAGCGCGCCCATGTCCAGTGCGACGACACGCTTGTCTTTCAGCACCTCGGGCACGTCGCCTTCGAGGATTCGTTGTGCGAGACCCTCAACGATAGCCGTCTTGCCCACGCCCGGGTCACCGACAAGTACCGGGTTGTTCTTGGTGCGCCGCGCCAGGACCTGCATGCATCGGCGAATTTCCTCATCGCGACCGATGACCGGGTCGAGCTTGCCCTGCCGGGCGATGGCCACCAGATCGCGCCCGTAGCGTTCGAGCGCCTGGTACGTGTCTTCAGGGTTTTGTGTGGTGACGGTGGAGCCGCCGCGCAATTCTTTAAGGGCTGCCAGCAGACTATCCTTGGACACGCCGCACACCGTGAGCGTCTCACGCGCCGTGCCTTTTACATCGATGAGTGCAAGAAGCAGGTGTTCGGTGGAGACGTACTGATCCTTCATCGACTCCGCCTGCTTGACGGCCGTGTGAAGCACTTCGTTGAACTCGCGTGACGGGCTCAGTGTGCCGCCCGACACCTTGGGAAGGCGGTTCAATTCCGACTCTACAATCGTGCGCAGTTGATTGGTGTTCGCGCCGGCCTTTTCCAGCACGGGGATGATTATTCCCGCGCCCTTTCCATCGTCGCCGGTGCGCAAGAGTGCATCCAACAGGTGCAGCGGCGTCAACTCGCTATGCCCGGTGGATTCCGCGCGCTGGTGGGCGGTTTGAATAGCCTCCGAGGCCTTGATCGTGAATTTGTCCATCATCATCAAATCTGTCCTCCTCTTGCGGACGCGCTGGGCGTACATCCAGCGCGTCTCCAGGGGACAGATTGCACGTGCAATGCCAGCGCCGATTCCGGAAAAACCGCCCTCATGGTGCAAAAAACGGCGAATCCGATCAGTCCAAGTGCTGCCGCTGTCAATCTGGCATGGCAGGTTTGCACCGACGCGGGTGTGCCGGTTTCGTCATGAACGCGGCCGGCTTACCGCGACAACCGCTTGCGGACGATGACGCGGTGCTCGCCGGGGGCGTCTTCGCACGAAAACCCCAGTTTTTTCATCAACGCGAGCATGGCAAGATTGGTGTCTATGATCGGTGCGACTAATTCCGCGGTGCCGCGGTCGCGGCAGTAGCGGATGATCTTCTCCATCAACAGGGAGCCGAGCCCCCGACGCTTGAAGTCCGGTCGCACCATGATGGCGAAATCCGCCGTCACGTCCTCCGGGTCGGTGATCGTTCGGACGACACCGAAGGTCTCCGGCTCGGTCGGATCGGCGGTGGTTGCGATGAACGCCATCTCCCTGTCATAGTCGATCTGCGTCAGACGCGCCATCTGCGATTGGGGAATCCTGCGGACGCGACCCAGAAACCGCTGACGTAGATCGTCCGCCGTGAGCATGGCCACAAATCTCTCGTGTGCCGGGAGATCTTCCGGGCGAATGGGCCTCAGCAGCACCTTACGGCCGCCTGCGATTTCCGCGGTCTCCTCTAGTTCCTTGGGATAGGGCGATATGGCGAGCCTTTCGGCACCACGTTGGTCCGTGGCGACCAGGCAAATGCGCGCATCGACTGCCACCACGCCGTCTTCATCGGCGAAGAGCGGGTTGATATCGAGTTCGGTGATCTCGGGTATATCCGTAATGAGCTGTGCAATCTTCATGAGTGTCGTACAAATGGCGTCAATGTTGGCGGCCGGTCGATCGCGATATCCTTGCAGCAATCGCGACACGCGCGTGCGCGACACCAAGTCTTGTGCCAGCGACATGTTCAGCGGCGGCAGCGCCACGGCGCGATCGTCAATGATTTCGACGGCCGTCCCGCCCCGACCGAAGAGAATCACCGGTCCGAAGATCCTGTCCGTCGTCATGCCCACGATCAGCTCGTGCACGCCTTGCCTTCTCGCCATGCGTTGAACGGTAAACCCCGTGATCTGGGCATTGGGGCGGCGGGACGCGGCGCGGGACTTCATGGCCGCCGCCGTGCTGCGCACGGCGTCTGCGGATTCGAGATTCAGTGCCACGCCCCCCACGTCCGATTTGTGGGTGATTTGTGGGGAAAGAACTTTGATGGCCACCGGAAAGCCGAGTGCGCCGGCCAGTGCAGCGGCTTCTTCCGGGGTGGTGGCGATGCGGGTCTCCACAACGCTGACGCCGTAGGCATCCAGCACCGCTTTGGCCTCTACCTCGCTCAACACCGCGATGCCGGATGCCAGCGCGTCGCGCACAATCTGTTCGGCCTTCTCTGTGTTCGGCGTAAAGTCTACGAGTGCGGAAGGTGGAGCTTGCATCAGGCTTTGCTGATTGCGTCGAAACTCGACCATATGAAGAAACGCGCTGATGGCGTCATAGGGTGTGTCGTAGGTTGGTACGCCCGCGTCACGTAACAGCACCCGTGATTCCGCCACGGCGTCGCGACCGAGCCAACTGGTCAGTACAGGGCGGTCCGCGTCGCGCACCGCGTCGATGACGTGTTTCGCCGCATCCGTGGCGGATGCGACGGCCGCGGGTACGTGCATCACCAGTACGCCGTCCACTCCAGGGTCATTGAGCACCGCGTTGATCGCGCCAACGTAGCGCTCGCCGGGGGCATCGCCGATCAGGTCCACTGGATTGCCCCGCGACCAGGTGGACGGGAGAAGCTTGTCCAGATGGGCGATCGTCTCCGGCGCGAGCTGTGCCAATCGCCCGCCACCGGCGACCAGGGCATCCGTGGCCAGCACACCGGGACCGCCTCCATTGGTGACGATGGCGAGGCGATCGCCCTCAATCCGTCGTGCGCGGGCCAGGGTCTCCACCGCGTCGAAGAGCTCATTGATCTCATAGACGCGCAGAATTCCTGCGCGACGAAGTGCCGCATCGTACACATCGTCTGAGCCGGCCAGCGCGCCCGTGTGCGAAGCGGCCGCCTGCGCCCCCTCCGCCATGCGTCCGGCCTTTACGGCAATGACCGGCTTGTTGCGCGCCGCGGCACGGGCGGCCGACATGAACTTGCGCGCGCCGCCGGGTCCGATCGACTCGATGTACAGGAGAATGGCCGTCGTATCCGGGTCGCCTCCCAGCCAGTCCAGCAGGTCGCCGAAATCAATATCGGCAAGGTCGCCCAACGAGGCGAAGCAGGAGAAACCGACGTCGTTGGACCGCGCCCAATCCAATACCGACGTGCACAGCGCACCGGACTGCGAAACAAACGCGACCTGTCCCGGTATCGCGTCGATGTGCGCGAATGAAGCGTTTAGGCCAATTTCCGGCAGGATTAGCCCGACGCAATTCGGGCCGAGTATGCGCATCAGATGCGGTTTCGCCTTCTGCAGCATGACTTCCTGTATCGTCCTGCCGTCTTCAGTCTTCGTACCGGCGAGTCCCGCGGTCAAAACGATGGCCGCCTTCGTTCCCTGTGCACCCAGTTCCTCAATAACCCGGGGGATGGCCTGCGGCGGTGTGCAGATGACGGCCAGGTCCGGCGGTAGTGGCAGGCTCCGCACGTCGGCATAGGTCAGCACGCCGGAAATCGCCTTCTCGCGCGGATTGACCGGTAGAATGGGGCCATCGAAACCGCCGCGCAGCAGGTTGCGCACAACCATGCTACCCACACTGTGTGGACGGTTGGACGCGCCGACGACGGCCACAGATTTCGGGCGAAACAGGTACTCCAGATTTCGTACGCTCATACGTCACACCCCGCATTGTAAGAATCGCAGGTACTGTAATCCGTCGTCGATCACGATACCAGCATGGCTGGATTTCGCACCGGAGCGAGAATGAGGTCCACCACAAAGACACGAAGACACCAAGGCGGTAAGCCGATCGGGCAGAGGAATCTCGCGCAAGATTACGATTGTATCGGCGGCGCTGGTACGAACGGTTACACGAATGTCCCGATTGTGATCCTTCCACCTCTTACGCACCGTACGTGCCTTTGAGAGCAGTCTGCAGAATGGTGCTCTACGGTCCCGACGGACATGCCGGCAGGGTTCTCGCGAGCCAAACATCAAAGTCGCCGGCACCGTTCAACAGGTCGATCAACCGCAAGATGTCGGACGGGTTCGTCACCGTACTGCGATCAATGTCGGTCGCGTACTCGGGAAGTGCGAAGCCCGGAACGTCGTTGATCGAGTTGATCAACGCGTTGATGTCGGACGCATTACTCACCAGGTCCTGATTGGCATTGGCCGGCAGGTAACCGGCACACCACTTGGTCAGGAAGAAGTCCAGCGAGATGCACGTCCATCGACCCGGCGCGATCGGACCGTCGAGTCGCACTGTCACCGTCTTCGCAACACTGTTGGTGGTGACACTCTGAATTCCCGGCACGGTGCCCGCGGGCGTCGCACTGATCGAGAAATCAAATAGCCCGAGCGCGAACACGGCCGGATCGCACGTGTAGTAGAGAACCAAACGGTCCCACCCCTTGGTCAAAGCGACGTTGTCGATGGCGTGCGGCTGCCGCGCATCGATCGCACAATTGCCGGGCCGGTCAAAGGCATCGGTCGGCACACCGGCCGCATCCGCGAATACCGCCTGCGTCGTATCCATCGGTGAACAAGTCGGACAAGCCGTCGTGCAGACGACGCCCGGCCGGTACGACTCAACGCCCGCGGTACACTGGGATTCAAGGTCAACATTGCGACAGCTTCCGTCCTCCTGACAGCAACTCCCGAGCGTACACAAATCTGGCGTACACGACGTACCGCCGCCATGGAACACACCTTCACAAGTGGCGGCATCTTCGAGCGTACACTCACCGGCACGGCAGCACGCGCCACAAGTGCAGTCATCCGGACAGTTACCACAGTTTTCGCCGCAATTCGATTCGCAAGTACCGTCGCCGCAAGTCGGGTCGCAGGGGCAGGAGCCACCGGGACAATCTGCATCGGTAAACTGGCAGCCGCAATCGCAGCCGTCGTTACCCCCGCACCAAAACAACGGACAATTACCTTCCACCGGCGTGCCGTAAAGGCAATTGTCACACCGGGATCCGCACCGTGGGTCGCCGCAATCCTGCATGGAGCAATTCGCGCAGTCGGAGTCACAGAATTGGCATCCGCAATCGCACTCGCCGTCACCATTCCAGGAAAAATCGCAGTTGTCTTGATAAAACGTCCCGCAGTGACAGATGTCGCACCCCGAGGCGCAACTACCTCCCGCCACCGCGGACGTTGGGTCGGTGGACAGCGAAGGTTGTACGGAGGCGTCAGCGGCGCCTTCGTGGGCGTCAGGCATTTCCCGCAAGGTACTTGGAGGCGAAACATCTTGGTGCGGTGGGATCGATGATTCGACCGGAAGGGGCCGAGCGGTTTCTCGATCAACCTGGGCGTCCGCAGCCCGGGACGCCGGCGTGACCCATGAAAGAGTCGCGCCCAGCACACACAGAAGAGCGCTTGTACATGAGAGAATCGGACTTCGTTGTGGCATTGCTCATCCTCCGATGGATGCTGGAATTGAGGCAGAAGTGTTTCACCGTGCGATGGAGACCCACCCCTCCTGAGTTACGTACTTCCGGGAGAAAAGTCTCCCGGCGTCCGCGCTTGTCTGCCCTCTCAGAGCCCGGATGAAATCTAGCCGTTACGACGCGAATCGCGCCTAATGACCGGTTCCGAGGCGCCCATCCGCTTCCGACGCTTCTGTGACCACAAACGCCGAACGGCAAGCCGCTGAAGTCAAGAATATTAACAAATGTACGACAATACTTCCAGTACGAATTCCCCTTTTTGCTGTTTTTGGGCCTCATCCGGCCGCATAAGAGCCCTCGATTCAGGTAAGAACCGCCACTCTGGCCGTGATTCGTGCCTGCCGGACCACTCTCGGACGCGCCGGAAGGGCGGTTCGTCTCCTTACGCTTCCAGGCCAAGCGATGGCGAGGTCGATTATCGCAGTTGATCCAGCAAGTAGGCATACGACAGGGCATTGACGTAGGCGGCCTGCTCGTTGTTGGCAGAACCACCGTGGCCCCCTTCGATGTTCTCGTAGTAGTACACGTCGTGCCCAAGCTCTGTCATCTTGGCCACCATCTTTCGCGCATGCCCTGGATGGACGCGGTCGTCCCGCGTCGACGTGGTAAAGAGGACTTTGGGATATTTGACATCTTTGCGGACGTTGTGGTAGGGCGAGTAAGTCTTGAGGTAGTTCCACATGCCTTCGTCGTCGGGATCGCCGTACTCCTCCATCCAACTTGCGCCGGCGAGCAGCTTGTGGTAGCGGCGCATATCCAGAAGCGGAGCCCCGCACACCACAGCATTGAACAGTTCCGGTCGCCGCGTGAACACGGCGCCGACCAGCAGGCCGCCGTTGCTGCCGCCGCGGATTCCCAAGTGCCGCGGCGACGTGACTCTTCGACGGATGAGATCCTCGGCCACGGCAATAAAGTCGTCGAAGGCCTTGTGCCGGTTTTTCTTCATCGCGGCCTGATGCCACTTGGGACCGAACTCGCCGCCGCCCCGAATATTGGCGACGACGTACACGCCACCGCGCTCGAGCCAGGCAGTTCCCACCGTGGCGGAATAATACGGAGTCGACGACGATTCAAAACCACCGTAGCCGGTAAGGAGCGTCGGATTCTGACTGTTGAGTTTGAGATCCTTCGGCTGCACGATGAAGTAAGGGATCATCGTGCCGTCGGCGGACTCGGCCTCGAAGCGCTTGACCTCAAACGGGTCGGCATTGAAGAAATTGGGCAGTTGTTTGATGATCTCCGCGTGCCCGCTCTCGTCGGTCAGATACAGCGTGCTGGGTGTGAGGTAGTCGGTGTAATTGGTGAAATACACGTCCGAATCCAGCGCGCCCCAGGCCGACAGCGATCCGAGTTTTGGCGTATCGACCAGCTTTCGCTTCCACTTGCCGCCGTCGAATCTGTACTCGTAGAGAACGCCGGCCACATTATCGAGCACGGTCACCAGTAGCAGGTTCTTTGTCCGATTGACGCCGGCCAGCGAGATGCGCTCCGACGGCAGAAACAGAACTTCGAAAGCACGGTCGCCTGCCATGAACTTTTCAAAATCGATCGCGATCAGCGAGCCCGCGAGGTAGTTTTTGTCTTGCGGTTTCCAGTCGGTTTTCAGTCTGACCAGCATCTGTCGCTTGAATATGCTTTCAAAATCGGCGTCCTCGGGAATGTCGACTTTCTCCAGCCGGCTTTTACGGATGCAGTAGAGTTCTTGCGTGAAAAATGACGGGGATCTACCCGCAAAGCTGTAATCGTCGCTAGGCGTGTGAAGCGTATACGCAAAGGCGCTGACATCCTCCTTCTGGCCTTCATAGATCAGCTTACTTTGGGAGAGCGGCGTACCGCGCGTCCACAGCTTGGCGATGCGCGGATAGCCCGAATCGGTGAGCGAGCCCTCGCCGAAGTCGGTGCCGACGTAGACATGATCCCGGTCTATCCAGTCCAGGCTGCTCTTGTCCTCGGGCAGGTAAAACCCGTCCTTGACGAATTCTTTCTTGACGGGGTCGAATTCTCTCATGACGGTCGCGTCGGCGCCGCCGCGGGACAGGGATACGAGGCAGCGATCGTAGCCGGGGTACAGAAAGTTGGCCCCTTTGTAGACCCAGTTCTCGTTTTCCTTCTCGGCCAGTTCATCGATGTCCAGCACGGTCTCCCAATCGGGTTTGTCCTTGCGATACTCCTCCATCGTCGTGCGCCGCAGGAGGCCACGGACGTTTTTCTCGTCGCGCCAGAAGTTGTAGAGATACGCCTTACGCATCGCCACGTACGGGATTCGCTCGTTGGAGTTGTAGATCTCGAGGCAGCGCTTGTTGATGGGCTCGAACTCCGGAACGGCTTCGAGTTTCTCGGTCGATTTCTTGTTGAACTCCCTGACCCAGTCGAGCACCTTGTCGCCGTCCACGTCCTCGAGCCACAGGTAGGGGTCGTCCTGGGCGGCGGCGGTCGGTTGGTCTGCGGTGCCCTGAACAGAGATCGGCAAAACGGCGAGCAGGAAAGGCAGAGCGGAAAACATGTCATGTACTCCGAAATAAGGATCGAATTCGACTCAACAAACCAGCATAACCGATTGGGCGGTTCCTGAGGCTACATCCCACTGAGAACAAACGCGTCCACACAATGGCGCGTCGAGGCCCTTACCGTGATTCCTACCATGACCCCCATCCGCCGTTCTGGCTTGCACAATCCGCCACAAACGACCTGCCGCTCAACATCGCCGCCAATGCTCAACCTCCGTTGGATATGACCGATCCGCTGTAGGCAGATACTGAAACGCTGGCTATACGAATGTACTTTTGTCATCCGTAACTATATGTTATACAATATATTACGATCGTATTGTCCAGAATATTGATCAGATGAAGACGAAATATTGTTCAAAATGGACATCGTGGGGTATAATATCATCCAGAAGGAGGCAGGCGTTGAGAATAAATACGTCCAATCTACGAGACTTGCTGGTCGAACGCCGGATGTCGGGTTCCGCATTGGCTACGGCCGCAGGTGTCTCTCGAACGACCGTCGGCAAGCTCACTCGGCAGGACTCACCAACCGTCCACGCGAACACCGTTCGCAAGATTGCGAATGCCCTGGGCGTCTCACCGGAAACACTCGACGCCGACGGGCTCGAAACGATCTATCGTGAGCGTTTGGCGCAGGAACACGAGCACGTCGACTTGGGCGGTTTGGGATTCGTAGTGCGGGATGATGCCATTCCGATCAATAGTGTCTTCATGCCGCCGCGCGTACACCGACCACGTGAAGCAAACTGCACGGATTCATCACCAGACCTACCTCGCTCCAACGACAAGCCACCAGAAAAACGAAGATCACTACGGTTGCCGATTGCGTTGCGGGAATCGCGCCGACTGTTCTTACTCGGCGACCCCGGGGCCGGCAAGACGACGACACTTCGATATCTAGCATGGACGTATGCCGAGTCGAAGAACCCGAATTCGGAATATCCATCCGATGTCAGCGTGCCCGTTTTCGTCCGCTTGGCCGATTGGACTGAGCAACGGCGAGAAGGCCCGCCAGTCGATATCGTAGCCGCGGCGCTTGGCCAGCTTGGCATATCCGATAGACCCGAACTAGCCAATTGGTTGCGCGACCAACTCACAAAGGGCCGCGTCTTACTCTTGCTCGACGGCCTTGATGAAGTCGACGATTCCGATAATCCGGCCGCCATGGAAGATCAGATTCGCGTAGTTGTCGAGGCGTATCCCGAAGCGCGCATAGTGATCACGAGTCGCATCGTCGGGTTCTCCAATCCCAAGCTCGGTCGAACGTTCGACGTTCGCCATGTGGAATCGATGAGTAAGACGTCGATCCGAGATTTCGTTTGTGCGTGGTGCGCTGCGCAACATGGACACTCTGCCGAGCAGAGTTGTCGGAACTGCGGCAAGGACATGGACCATTTGAGACACGCCATCATTGACAACGCCCGAATCGCCGTGCTGGCGCAGAATCGGATGGTATTGACAATGCTGTGCATGCTCTACAAGGCGGGTGCATCGCTACCGAGGCAGAGATGGCAGCTTTACGAACGGATTTGCGATGCCTTCCTCGTGTCTTGGGAAGAGAAAAAGCGACGGGCCATCGCAGGATCACCGGATCACGCCACGCACGTCGAGGACCGTGAGATCCGTTGGATTCTGGAGTCCATCGCTCTCGATATGCAGAAGAACAATTGGACTCTGGTATCGCGTTGGTGGCTCTGCCGAAGGATAGAGTCCTTTTTGCGCGAGGATTTGCGTATGTCATCCAATCAATCGGCTCCGGAAGCGGAGTCGCTGCTTTGGAGCCTTCACCAACGCTCGGGTTTGCTCGTCGAACGCGGCCCGGAACGGTACGCGTTTCGCCACAAGGCGATCCAGGAGTATCTTGCCTCGCGAGCCATCTTGCAGGAAGAGAATGCGATCGAGGCTATTCGAGAGTACATGTACCACCCCTTCTGGCACGAGGTCGTGCGGCTCGTCGCAGCGCAGCTCGATCACCGGCGCATCCCCCAATTCCTGCGGATCATTCTCGACGATCCTGATCCGACAGGTCGGTTTATTCGTCGTGGTCTGTTGACGGTTCTGGGTTGTTTGGCGGACGGGGCTTCGCTCTTTGACGAACGACTATTGTCGCAAATCGAGGAAGAAACGCGACAACTGGGCGAGACGAAGTGGCTGGGATTCGCGTTCGATGCCATCAAACATCTGAGTGAAATGCGTTGCACGCGCCTGCAAGGATTTGCCCGGCGATGCGCCGACGGCGTCTGCCGAACGGCGGCAGAATCGTTGTCGGATTTCGACTATCTACAGCTTGTATTGGTCAGATTCGAGGCCGGCCTCATCGATGATGCGGGCAACGCGTGCGAGGAGGGTCAGTCCCAGGGTGAATCATCAAATGCCAAGCCGGTTCAAGAAGAGTCGATCAAAACGGATTCGGTCAGTGTCAGCATCACGAGTGTGACGCCGCCGGACGAATTCGGCAATCGCTGGACGGACGCCGTTTTCGAGCAGTTGGCGAGCGAACCGTCCGCCAGGATTCGTGCGACTTGCGCGCAGGAGTTGGGCCGTTTCGAGGGGCGCAAGAAGAAGATCTGCGAGCGCCTCCTGGCGGCGTTCGACGATGAGTGTGATGGAGAAGTTAGACGAGCAATAGTTGAGGCGGTGCGACCGGGTGCGAGACGAAAACCAACACGTGAGAAGCTGCTTCGTATTATGGATAATGACGAGGATGCCCACGTGAGAGCGGCGGCCGCACGTGCCCTTCGTGTGGTGGTGGTCAAGAATGCGATGATTCGCGAGAAGCTGGTCGGTGTCCTCTCGGCGCCTGGCGAATCAGTCGCCCGCGCCGGTATCGCGAGCGCGCTTGCCCATTGTGTGTCGCATGGCGACATTCGTGATTTGCTCATAACAAGAGTCCTCGATGAAACAGAGGATGATAAGGTACGGGTCGCGTGCCTTTACTCGGTAGAGCAAGTCTTGCCATCGCTTCAGGATGTGGTGGATTGTCTCAGCAAAGTTGTTTTCGGTTCGCCGAATGAACTCCTGCCTCGTGTGGCAGCACGGATTCTCTCCGAGTACGCGACGCGGGGGAGCGCGGAATGGTCGTCCGTACCCATCGAACAGATCGAGCGTGTACTCGTTTCCGTCAAGAAGCCATGCCGACATGCACTTGAAGCGCTTCGCGCCATCGTTGACACGCGAGAAGTGCGACGGCTCGGCATTCTTCCGGAGAGAAGGCTGGAGCGTGCGCTCGATGACGTTCGCGATGCCATAGAGAGTGCGTTCGTATTCGGTTCGGCCGCGAGCAACGAGCAAGGCAAAGACAGCGATGTCGACCTGATGGTCATCGGAGACGTCACGCTCAAGGCCCTGGCTCCCGGGCTGCGAAGTGCGGAAGAGCAACTGGGGCGACAGGTGAATGTCGTGATCTATACGCCCGATGATTGGCGCGGTCGACTGAGGGAAAGGAATCCCTTCGCCGTAGAGGTTCAGAAAGGCAAGAAACGTTATGTCATTGGAGGACAACATGAGCTTGCAGCAATGGCTTGATAACTCCTGGATCGTTCGGGCGGACCGATCGAAAGTGGAAACTGCCGGTCTACTGGGACTGGTCGATCGTGATCTTTCAGACGGTTCGTTGGACCAGATCAGCTCCGACGGACGCTTTGGTTGTGCTTATTCTGCCATGCGATCGCTATGTCAACTCGCCCTCCATGCGGAAGGATACAGAGTTCGTAAAGGTCAGCGGGAACACGAACGAGTGATCGAATCTCTGAAATACACACTCGGGATCGAGTGGAACGACCAAGCCGACTATTTCGACCGTTGCCGTCGCATACGACACAAATTGATGTATGACGCGGCGGATGTTGTCAACCGAATCGACGCCAACGAACTGTTGGAGTCCGCGAAGACGTTGAGAGAAGCCGTAATCGCCTGGCTTCGCTCGAAGCATGCCGACCTGGTGCCACAGACATTAGAGAACGACTGACGGTATGGGGCCGGTTGTCGGTACGTCCCGTTACGTCGCGAGTTGCCAATACTCGCGTCGCGTCGCCCTGTCATTCCCACTCAATCGTCGCCGGTGGTTTCGAGGATACGTCGTAGCAGACGCGGTTGATGCCGGGGACCTCGTTCATGATCCTCGTGGCGATGCGGCCGATCAGTTCGTAGTCGATGTGTACCCAGTCGGCGGTCATGAAGTCGGTGGACTCGACGAAGCGGACGGCCAGCACCTGCTGACCCGCGTAACTGCGGTCGTCGCCCATCACGCCCACCGTGCTGATAGGCAAAAGCACCCCGAATGCCTGGGCGATTTTGTTGTACCAGCCGGCGGCGCGGATCTCCTCGATAATGACGTCATCGGCCGCACGTAACACGGCCAACCGCTTTCGCGTCACCGCGCCGAGAATGCGCACGGCCAGCCCCGGACCGGGGAACGGATGCCGCCAGACGATTTCCGCCGGAAGACCCAGGTGTTCGCCGACGCGCCGCACCTCGTCCTTGAAGAGGTCGCGCAGCGGCTCGACCAGGTCGAAGCCCACTTCGTCGGGCAGCCCGCCGACGTTGTGGTGCAGCTTGATGTTGGCCGTCTCGCCCGACGCGCTGTGCCCTGACTCGATGACGTCCGGGTAGAGCGTTCCCTGTGCCAGAAATCTGGCACTCGCGATCTCCTTCGCTTCCTGCTGGAAGACCTCGATGAACTCGTGGCCGATGATGATGCGTTTTTGCTGCGGGTCGGTCACGCCCTCGAGCTTGTTGAGAAATCGTTCGGCCGCGTCGGCGACGCGCAGGTCGATCTTGAAGTGCTCGCGGAAGGTGGCCTCGACCAGGTCGACCTCGCGATTGCGCATCAGACCGTTGTCCACGAAGATACAGGTCAGGCGACCGCCGATGGCCTCGTGCAGCAGTTTGGCCGTCACGCTGCTGTCCACGCCGCCGGACAGCCCGCAGATGACGCGGGCCTTCTCGCCGACCTGGTCCCTGATGGCTTTGATGGACTCTTCGATCACGTGCCCGACCTGCCAGTCGCCCGTGCAGCCGCAGATCTCGTAGAGGAAGTTGCGAATGATCTGCTGCCCGCACACGGTGTGCGACACCTCCGGATGAAACTGCACCCCGTAAAAGGGTCTCGACACGTGCTTGACCACCGCGATGGGACAGGACTTGGTCTTGGCCAACGGCACGAAGCTGTCGGAAATCTGATTGACGTTGTCGCCGTGACTCATCCATACCGTCGTATGAGCGGGGAGGTGGGCCAGCAGGCCTTCGTGATTGACGACGTCCAAGCCGGTGCGACCGAACTCGCGCGACGCGCCGGCGCCGACGTCGCCGCCGAGCATGTTGCAGCCCAGTTGCATACCGTAGCAGATGCCGAGCACCGGCAGGCCCATCTCCAGAATGTCGGCGCGACACTTCGGTGCGCCTTCGGCGTACACGCTGCCCGGACCGCCGGAGAGAATCAGCCCCACGGTATTGAGTTCACGGAGTTCATCGGGAGTGACGTCCGCGCGCACGATCACACTGTGTACGCGTTGTTCGCGCACGCGCCGCGCGATGAGTTGTACGTACTGTGCGCCGAAGTCAACGATGGCGATGGTGGCCGGTGGCATCGGGGTCCCTCGTTTCAAAATGTGATACGCATGAACCGGAACATCACCTGATTCACAGCGTTCACGGCAATATACCACGCAAACCCGGTAAGTACGACTATCGTGGGCGGTCCGACCGCGAAGTATAAGACTACGCGACGGCGTATCCGTGCGGCGGCCGTCGCACCGACGCGAAACAGCCAAAACCACCACATGACGAAGGCGAACGCGCCCACCACGGCCGCCGCCAGCTCCAGCCCGTGTACTGACGGGTGCCAGGACCATCGTCCCACTTCGCCGATGTAGGCAAGCGGACGGAGCGAAACCACGACTGTAGCCGGAATCAGCGGAACGATCCACGCCGTGGCGTAGTGCAACGCCGCCGTCATACGATTCGGATCCGGGTTTGAGAGCCCGCCCGACGCTACGGCACCGGCACGGACGAGCCACATCGCGAAGGCGCATGCCACCAAGCCGAGGATGAAGCCGTGTACCGCGCCAAAGCCGGACTGGATCGGGCACCACCAGAGACTGGACGCGCGGTCTGTCGCGGTCGCAGTTCCGTCCTTCGCACCCCCTTCCACCAGCCGGAGCCAACCCGCGTGGCGGTCGATATGGTCGCCGGACGACGATACGGTAGTCGTGGGTTCGATGCGCCAGCCCACATTCGTGAAAGCAAACGCCGCGAGGCAGCCGGCCATCAAGAACATATTAGCACGAGCGAAGGCCCGGGAAGCGGCGGAAGATCGCATCAGCGCCAAGTGCGTGAGACGTTGCCACCCGGCAAACCAGACCCACTGGTTCATATGGCCGCGGGACGGCTCATCTCTGGCAAACCCCCTGGCGTAGGGTGTGACGTCGGCGCCGTTCTCGTCATTGTCGAGCAGCGAGGCTTCGCACAACGGGCAGCGCGGCGGCGGTGGCTTGTCTAGAGGGTGCCCGCATGTGGAGCACCGAACGACATCAGCGGTCGGAGCCTGTGAGGTCATCGTTTGGGATTGGCCGCCACGTCTTCGTCATTCGCCTTTCTAGAGATCGCCAATCCCCGGGTGGCATGGTCTGATCCGAAGGGGCAGGCCGTGTTAAAAACAAATTCCACGGCCTGGCTCCACCAGACCGTGCCACTCCGAAACCTGGTTTGGGGATAGCTTCGAGAATGGTCAGTTGTCCGATTCACTCCTCCACCGTTCGGCGTCGTGCGGCATCCACAGCACGTGTCGTGACGGCACGCCGTCGCTTGCCATCAGACGCCACGGCGGCGTGTCCACCACGCTCACCGGCATGAGTGCCCCGTTCAGCAGATAGCGAAACGGACCGAAAAAGAACTCCGCGTGGTCCTCAATCGTCCAGGCGAAATGATCGTCATCGCTGCCCGCCGTCTCCCAAGGGTCCTCGAAATAGAGCGCCCCGTGCGTGACCGTGCCATCCGCCATCAGCACCGTGGATTCCCCATAGTCGCGATTGCGCACCGCGGGCTGCACGTCGAGGGATTTTGCGTACTCGGCGGAGTTCGTGGTCACCTCAGGTGCGTGGGCCATTTCGTCATGCCAGGGATTCACGAACATCTGACAGCCCGAGAGCAGGACAGCCAGACACCCTACCGTAAGCACGCTCGACGACCTAATCGTACCGATTGTCCATTGCATAATTCGGAGACTCCTTCGTGATGGTGACGTCGTGCGGGTGTGATTCCTTGACACCCGCCGAAGTCACGCGGCAAAACTGCGCTTCCGTTCGCAATTCATCGATGGTCTGTGTACCGCAGTAGCCCATGCCGGAGCGCAAACCGCCGATGAGCTGATACACAAAATCCGAAAGCGGACCGCGGAAAGGAATGCGACCTTCTACCCCTTCCGGTACGAGTTTTTGCTTACCGCTCGCGGCCTTTTGTCCATATCGGTCGGCCGAGCCCTGCACCATGGCACCCAGCGATCCCATGCCGCGGTACTCCTTGAATCGCCGTCCCTTCCAGGTGATCGATTCGCCAGGTGATTCTTCCAATCCGGCGAACAACGACCCGAGCATGACGGTGTGGGCACCGGCGGCAATGGCCTTGGCGATATCGCCCGATTGGCGGATGCCGCCGTCCGCAATGACCGGAACGCCCGCCGGTGTCGCCGCCTGGCACACATTCATGATGGCCGTAAGTTGCGGCACGCCGACACCGGAGACGATGCGCGTCGTGCAGATACTGCCCGGTCCAATGCCCACTTTGAGTGCGTGCACGCCGGCTTCGATCAGGTCCCGCGCCGCCGCTTGCGTAGCGATATTGCCCGCGATGATCTCGATATTGTGTGATTTGCGGATTTGCTTCACGGTTTCGATCACGTTGTCACTGTGACCGTGAGCGGTATCCACCACGACGACGTCCACATCACTTGCGATTAGAGCCTCGACACGCTCGAAGTCGTGCACGCCGACGGCGGCACCGACACGCAACCGGCCACGACTGTCCTTACAGCTCCCCGGGTAGCGTGTGCCGCGCTCGATGTCGCGCATCGAGATGAGCCCTGCCAGTTTGCGGTTCTCGTCCACCAGCAGCAGTTTTTCGACTTTGGCTTGCTTGAGGATCTCGGAGGCTTCCTCAAGACTCGTTTTCGGCGGCCCCGTGACCAGATTGTTCGACGTCATGACGTCGCGGATTTGAAGATTCTCGCTCTTCAAAAACTTCATATCGCGGCGCGTGATGATGCCCACCAGGCGTCCTCCGTCCTCGACAACGGGCACGCCCGAGATGTTCTGCAGCGACATGAGTTCCTTGGCCCGCGCGACCGGTTCGTCCGGTCCCAGCGTGACCGGATCGAGAATGACACCACTCTCGGAGCGCTTGACCTTGTGTACCTCACGGCATTGGGCCTCGACCGAGAGATTCTTGTGGATAATGCCGATGCCGCCCTCCTGGGCGAGGGCGATGGCCAGCCGCGACTCCGTCACGGTGTCCATGGCCGCCGATACGAGCGGGATGTTGAGTCGAATACTCGGTGTCAGGAGGGTGGTCGTGTCGATTTCGGCCGGAATGACTGCCGAGCGCCGCGGCAAGAGCAACACATCGTCAAATGTAAGCGCATCCTGAATGATTCGAGAGCGGGTCGGATCCCCGTGTCCGGATTCTAAGGCCATCAGCGGGCACCTTTCTTTCAAGCACCTGGATTCCATCTAGTATGTCACTGCGCGATTTTCGTCAAGTCCCGGGCGGGCGGATGTCATCGCAAAACCGGTGGTATTGCCCCAAAGGGCCGTTTTCTTGTGTCATGCCATGGTCCGGCGGGCCGATCTGTAGCAGATTCATGCTCGGTGGCACGGCAGTTGCCTCAGATATGACGGGATAGCGAGTGCCGGCGGGCCGAATTACCGGACATTTTCGGAATCTACGCCAGGCGGACCTTATTGCAGGCTGCGAGAGTGGTGGTTATGAACCGTTTGCGTGTGGAGCAGGAGCCCGATACGACATCGGGGTCGACAAACGTCGAGAATCCGATGCCTGAACCGAAACAACCTTCAAGCGAACAGACTCGGCCTGAGTACCACCCCAGGTACCTGCCGCTATGGAAAAATACGTTCACGGTGATCGGGCTGTACCTGTCGATCTTCGCCGTGCTGCTCCTCCTGACGTTCGGGCTGTTCAGCCTGGTGACGCCCACAGCCAATCCCTATGTAGACATCGTGGGCTTTTTGATCCTGCCCACTCTGCTCGTTGCGGGGCTGGCACTCATGCCGTTCGGGATTCTCTTCAAAAGCTACCGTGTGCGCCGCAAGGATCCGACTCAGAGGCTGGCATTTCGGTTTCCGAGAATCGACCTGAACGACGCGTCGCAGCGGCGGGTGGCCAAGCTCGTGATCGGTAGCACGTTTGTCATGCTCCCGGTCATCGGCGTAAGCGGCTATCACGGCTACCACTTCACCGATTCCACCGAGTTCTGCGCCAAGGCGTGCCACACGGTGATGGAGCCCGAGGGCACGACGTACGAGCTTGGCGCTCACGCCCGCGTGGCCTGTGCGGAGTGCCACATCGGAAGTGGGGCCAGTTGGTTTGTCAAGGCGAAACTGTCGGGCACGCGGCAGGTGCTGGCGGTGCTCACCGATAGTTTCTCGCGTCCGGTGCCGCCGGCGATCAAGCACTTGCGTCCGGCGCGAGAAACCTGTGAGCATTGCCATTGGCCGAAGAAGTTCTTTGGTGCTCAGTTGCACGAACTCGTTCGTTTTGCGGCGGACGAGCAGAACACCCGCCGCGAGATTTCCATGTTGCTCAAGATCGGAGGCGGCGACGATGCCACCGGACGCGCGGAGGGCATTCACCTGCACATGGCCCTCAAGGGTAGCGTCGAGTACGTCGCCACGGATGACAAGCTGCAGGTGATCCCCTGGGTTCGGTTTACGGATGAGGCCGGCACGGAACTGATCTACCGCTCTGACGGCAAGCCGAGTTCGGACCCCATCCCCGGAGGCGCCGTACGTACGCTCGATTGTATGGACTGCCACAACCGACCGGCTCATAAGTTCCGGGCACCGGCCGAGGCGGTGGACATGTATCTCGCCGCCGGGCGCATCGACACCACGCTGCCCTTCATCAAACGGAAGGCCGTCGAGGCATTGGTCCAACCGTTCCCGGATACGAAGAAGGCGGAGCAGCAGGTCGGCATCACGCTTACGGACTTCTACCGCGAGCAACACCCCGACGTGTGGAAGACCCGGCGCGCCTCGGTCAATCAGGCCATCGACGCCGTGCGCACCATCTACCGGACCAGTTTTTTCCCGGCCATGAAGGTCGACTGGCGGACGTACCCGGACAACATCGGGCACAAGATCTCCACCGGGTGCTTCCGTTGTCACGATGGCAAACACGTCAATCAGAGGGGTAAGGCGATAAGCCATGCCTGTAATGTGTGCCATACGTTCCTCAATCCAGTGGACCCGAACGACGACGCAGCGGTGATTCAGGAGGGCGAGTTCATCCACCCGATGGAACTGGTAGGACCGCACAAAACCCTCCGTTGTAACCAATGTCATACCGGCGGCACGGCGTTGGATCCCTCTTGTAAAGGCTGCCACGGCGATGTGGACGCGTTCCGTCACGGTAAGCTGGTCGGGTTCCCGTCCTACGACCAAGAAGCAGACGCCATGGCGGACGTTGTGGATTGCGAGGGCTGCCACGATCTGGAAGAACCCACGACCATTGCCGCGATTGACAGCATGTGTATGGACTGTCACGACGATGAGGAATACGAGGGGATGCTCGCCGGCTGGGAAAAGGAGATGACCGAAGCCATGCAACGTTCACGCCGGTCAGTCGGTGAGCCGGAACGCCGCGTCCTGGATCAACTTCGCAAGGCCGGGGTGTACCACAACATCGAAGCCTCGCGGGCGATCCTTCGGAAGCTGAACGGGAGCGGCGAGCCGATCGCAGACGCTTCGGCTACCGCGGTTCAGACTGCCACTCCGTGAATTCCTCGTAGTCCTTGAGGTCGATGTCTTCATCGTCATCGAAGTCGAAGACCAGGCTGTAGTCCTGTACCGGCGTCGGACCAAAGCCGATTTGCATGGCCGCATAGTCGCGCAAATCGAGGTCACCGTCGCTGTCGAAGTCGCCCATTAGACATCCCTGGGTACATGGAGCCGGGATGCACTCCGGTACACCGCCCAGATCGAGGCAGTGCTGCGGCTGATATCCGTCCAGGCAAAAGAACCCATCCTGCCAGCAACATTCCCCGTCCGGCGGGCAAGCGCACGCGGATTCCGGCGTGGAAAGTGGACACAAGTCACTGCAGTCGTCCACGCCGTCCAGGTCGCTGTCGGCCGGCGGGATGCAATCGTCCGGGATGCCGTTCTCGTCGCAGTCGGGCTCACACTCATCTGGTACGGTGTTCTGGTTGCAGTCCAGGCTGGTCTCGGCGGCAATGTCGCAGGTGTCCGCGATATCGTTCTCATTACAATCCGCCTCGCACTCATCGGGGGCGCCGTTTCCGTTGCAGTCAATGCTGCCACCACACGGCCACTCGCAGCCCTCGGCATTGCAGTCCAAATCGCATTCGTCGGCCACCCCGTTCATGTTGCAGTCGATCATGCCAATGCTCGGACCAACGCTGATCCCTTTGACTTCTTCCGGATTTCCAGGCCTGAACAAGCCGATCCGTACGTTCGTGGCTGAGGGTGCCACATTCGTTTCGAAGTAGAAGCTGTACGTCGTGTTGTACCGCAGCGCGTTGGCCAGTGGATCGGTCTCGTAGGGTGTTGTATACCACGTGATCAACCCGTCCTCGATCACGTGCGCCCAGTCGGTGCCGTCGTACACTTCGCCACTGTGATAGTCGACATCATGAAACAAGACGTTGCCCACCACCGCGCCGTCCGGCAGTGGTACGCTGAAGGACCGGGCGGATCGGGCCGAGTTGAGGTTCTCCAGTGCGTAGGCGTAACGGTACAAGCCGTTGTTCAGCTCGATGGCTTTGGCAGCCAAAATGAAGAGTCCCTCGCCCGGCACGTGAATGTCCGTTTCCGACACCGTGGGATCCTGATCCTGCCAGGCACGCACGGCCGCCGCCGTACGGACGGTCGAGCCAACCGGCGAAATCGGATAGTTGTTGACGTCCTCCTCGGAGACTTCCACCGGGCGATACGAGGCGTTATTCTCGCCGTTTCCGGCGCTGGCGTCGTCGGCCGTGATGTAATGCCCCTCTACGAAGTACTGCGCGCCGGCATTCAACGCCGGGTCCAGGTCCTCCTTGTGCACCTGTAGTCGCTTCCCAATCGTCGGGTTGAATTCCGTGGGCGTCCAGGGATAGGGGAAGTAGCCGGTGTATGGATTCACCTCACAGAGTGACGGCGGCTCCATCTCGCAGCCGATCTCGCCGGAAAGCTTACTCATGTTGTTCTGGGCACCGTTGAGGCTCGACGAATAGGGATCGGCGCATCCCACACCGAGCTGCGTGCCGTTGGTCGGATCGTTGCATTGGCTGCACAGGTTCCAGGACACCGCGTAAAACCCGTGCTTGATCCACGCCATGCCGATTTGTTCGAACTTGTCGTCTTTGAGGCGGTACATGTTCTGCAGGATCATCGGGTGCTGATTGGTGTGCGAGATCCAGTTGGCCCGTTCGTCACCGATGTTGCAGGCATAAGTACCGACGGCATAGGCGTGTATGTCGTTGACCTGCCCGTAATAGCGGACGCTCTGCAAGTCGGCCACGATGACGTCAGGCCCGATGGTGCCTTCCCGGGCGGTCGTATCGGAGGTGTTCACGTTACAGGCCGTCGCCTCGCCGGCGCCTTCGATCACCGGCGTGACGCCGGCGTTGACGGTAAGAATACCGACGCGTGCGCCGGCCCAGTCCAAACGGTCCATATCCCGAGCCCACGACTCCGTCACGGTCAGCTCACCGATCATCTGCAATTCCAGAGTCGGTGGAAAGAGATCCACCATCACGGAAGCCACATCGAACACGCGTTTTTCCGCGCCGCCATCAGAGAGACCGTCAACGACGGCGTACCGGCCATCGTTGTCCAGCGTGAGTGCCATGTTTCCGATGACTTCGCGCTCGCCGAACCGATCGACCCACAGGGCGCCCTTCGTCGCAAGGCGTCCGCCCGCCTTGGGATCGAATGACGAGGTGCCTGTGCTGAGGCTGAATGTCGAGTGTTCGTCGACGGAAAAAGTCACGCTACGACCTTCCGACTGTTCTTCGACGGCGCCGCGCGCGAAGAATCTGATCCCAAGCGTCTCCGCCGCGTTTCGATCGAAGTCTATTCGGACGGTTCCCTGGCGGATGGCGAACTCCGTAGCCTCGAATTTCGCTAAGCGCTCTTCCTCTGATAGTTCGGGTGTGGGCGCGGCGACCGCCGAGCCTCCGCCCAAGGCGTGCGAAGTCTGTGACACCTCGCCATCTTCCATCGTGCTAGGCGACGTCACACCCCGCCAGTTTGTCCACAATGTGGCCGCCACTAGAATCGCGATAGCGCCCGTTGCCAGACGAATCAACATGTCTTTCCCCTTGTTCCGATACGGCATAGCCCAAACATTGCGCAGAATTGATGCGCGCCGTTCAGAAGGCACACCGGGGTATGCATCTTCTCCCCCGCAACCCAGGTCTGCGCACCGCTTCTCTCGGGTGCGTCTGTATGGAAATCACAGGCAAGCCGCGTTCCCCATTCCTACCGGCAGCCTCGTTTCGCGTCCGTGCGGTCGTCTCTATTCCCGGCGCCGGTCAGCCCTCGTTGGATCATCGAGGGCGCACGCCGCCGCATTAATCAGCTTAACTACTCTAGCCATTCATGATCAGAGAGTCAATATTGATAAGCTTGGCCCAAAACCTGCACAATATCCGGTAGGTCGCATATCGCGGGCTTTCTCGGACGGTGCCGAAACGCTGAGGTGTGCGGACGGTCTGAGGTCGGGACCCTGAAGGGTGACCGAAAACGGGCGCGACGCCCTGTCGGGTTACGGGCCTACGGTCAGGCGTGTGGCGGGTTCGGCGCCGGTCGAAGTGTCCGGCCCTCCGGTTGGGGCGGCGCCGCCCTGTGGTGCCGGGTCCCATGTCTCGTCCAGAAGATCCTTTAGCGATTTCGCCGCGGCATTTGCCTCTATGCCCTGCAATCGCTGGTTGTGGTCTGGTCGGGAGGCGATTTCGCTAGCCAACCGGTCGCGGTCGTGTATAGCTTGGTCTCGCTCCCAGCAAAGCCGGTCGATTTCGTTTTGGGACGCGGCGAGTTCGGCCTGGGCTTTTGTCAGCGTCTCCTGCAGGGTCTCCGTTGTCTGCTCGGCTTCGATGCGATATGCGTCAAAGGCAGCGCGGATGGACTCTGCGTCACCTTGCTGCCGGGCATGCTCCGATGCGACCGCGGCCTGGGCTTCCTCTGTTTTGGCGCGCCACTGTGTACGTTCAGCCGTGTGTATTCGATCCAGCCAGCCCACACCGACGATCGCTCCGACAAAGACGGTCGCCGTGACGAAAGCCACGCGTCTCAGACGCCGTTCCGCTTTTTCGCATGAGGACCAAGCCTGTTCCGCCTCGGCGCGCGCCAGACCGCTCTCCTGGTCGCAGTAGGCACGAACCTTGTCGACGGCATCGAGCGTGGCTGTAAGTATTTCCTCTTCGTGTAGTGACGTGAATTGCTCACGCGGACGCAAAACAGGTGTCTCATCGGCAGGGGGAGGCAATTCCGTGGCCACCATCCTTTCCGTTTCTCTTGGTGCCGGCGCGGCGGATTCGCAATCGGTGGCAGGCTCCGCAACGTCAGCGGCGGGAGGCGGCTCGTACGGAAGGTGTGACTTGGAACGCGATCCATTCCTCGGCTCGGCTTCACCATTCGTGCTGCATCGCTGTTTTTCGACGTCACCGACGTCCACAAGCACCTTGCGGCCCACGGTTTTCGTCCTAAACCTGCCGACGGCAATCTGGCGGGAAAGGATGAGTGGCGAAAGACCAAGGGCGGCCGCCGCCTCCGATTTGGGCATCCATGCCATGATCCGTGCCTCCGCAAATCACTTTGTACGTGCCGTGCCGGCGCATACATCATCCCTGTATTCTCATCGGCAGGACGCACTTCCAGGCGTGAGTCGGGGGCTTGGCCGCACGCTATGTGCATGCCGTGTGGGATTCCCGAACGGTGCCGCTACAGCAAGACGATTCGCGGTGAGCAGCTTGTTTGCATATCTGTGGGTGATCGCTTACCAATGCGCGCCGTGTGAAAGAGTGCCGAAGATATGCTCGAATGGAAGCTGGTTTGAGTCAAGAATCGGGACAAATCCCCGTCGGGGCGTCAGGCCGGACGATCTGCGAACATGAGCGGGTCCGGCTGCCGGGCGGTTGGTCGGGGCAGGTGATGACCGGCTGCAGCGGTCAGGCCGCAAGCGATGGATCGGTCGAATCGTGGCCCACCGCTGAGCAATGGCGTGAATGGCTCACGCAGCTCGTTCGCAGGCCCGACCGGTTGCCGGGCTACGCCGTGCTGAAACGGTCGGGAAAGGGGCACGTTTTTCGAGTACGGCTTGACCTGCCGCAGTACCCGTTTCAGGTGGTTTGCAAACGGACCCCGGTTCGTGGAGTTGTCCGCCGCGTACTGCAGATCCTACGATCGTCCGCGGCACGGACGCAACACGAGCGGGCCCTCGGACTGTTGCGGGCGCGGGTGCGCACGGCGTTACCGCTCGCCTATGTCGAGCGAGGCTTGACGAAATGTGAGGCCTGGTCGGTTACGAAGTTCGTGGACGGTGCCGTCGATCTCGATCGGGTGGCACTTTCCGAACTCCATCGCGTGCCGGCGGCGCGGCAGCGATTGGTACGAGATGGGGTGATCGAGTCCCTGGCGGAGCTTTTCGATCATCTGGAGATGAATGGTATTCGCCACAGAGACTTGAAGGCTTCCAATGTGGTGCTGACGAATTGGGACCAGGGACCTCAGCTTGCCGAAGCATGGCTGATCGATCTAGAGGGCGTTCGCCTCGGCGAGGGTGAAGATGAAGCACAGCAATGGCGCGCCGTCGCCAGGCTTGTGGCCAGCCTGATGAATTACAAGTCCATCACGAAGACCGACTATGTCCGCTTTCTGCAAGCGATACTCTCGGGTTGGGGTACGCCGCCGTCCGAGTGGCGGAATCACTTCCACGTTGTCGCCGTGGCTGCACGTAGTCATTTGACGGAATCGAAGCGGCGCAAGAAGGGTAAGTTAGATGGTTACGCCGACGGCGTGTGACAGCTTGGCCCGTGACAATCGCCGGCATCTTGTCATATCATCTTTCGTAAGGCAATCCTGTAGCCTAGAATCCCGCCCACGATGAGCATTCAGGTTCTTCATGTGTTGGAATCATGGCGGCCCGAGGCGGGGTCGGTGGCGATATCCGTTTACGGGCTCATCCCTGCGCTAGATTCCAAGGCTGTGAGTTCTTCCGTTTTCGCATCGGTCGTGCCGGAAGGTATGGTTGGCGATGTGCATGTCGAGCATGACTCCGGCGCCCTGGCCGGAAGCGTCGCCAAGGCTTCCGTCGTGCACATACACGGTTGGGGCGCAGCATGGGCCCCGGCTGCGGCTACCGCTGCGCGAAAGGCCGCGAAGCCGTATGTGATCACACCTCTGGGCAGGTTATGCGACGGTCCCTATGCACAGCAGCGCGGCTGGAAGCACCGGCTATTCGGGATTCTGTACGAGAACAAGATTATTAGAGGGACAACGCAGGCCCTCGCTCTGAACAAACTGGAATGCGAAGCTCTTTTGGATGAGCGAGTTCCTCTTGAGGCTCAAGTACTTGCGTACGGATTGTCTGCGTATGACTATTCAGACGGCAAATCTCCAGGACCTGCGCCCGAATCCGAGAACGCCGACGATCGCATAATATTGATTCTCGGCCCAATCCACCCGGTTGAAGGGCTCGTTCCGTTCTTGAGGGCTTTTGCGGAGATTGGCGCCGACAATGACGGCTGGAAGATCGTCATCGCCGGGCCGGATGAGGATGAGAATCAGGAGGTGTTGGCGGCCGCCGTCAGACGGAAGGGTGCCTCGGACCGCGTACGCTTTCAATCGTGTTCGAGTCTGGAATCACAAAAGAGACTGCTGCGTCAAGCGTCCGTGCTGGCCTGCCCGAGCTTGCACTATCGCGCTCCGGTGTCGATCATGCAGGCGATGGCGAGTGGCGTGCCGGTCATCGCGTCGGACCGGGTTGCGCCCGACGGAGCGAGCGAGGTGGCCGACGTCTGCCGGCCCAGTCGCGACGAGTTTCGCGAGACGCTTCGTGTGGCGCTCGGGCGACCGGACGAAGAGAGGGCGGCCATGGCCGCACGGGCACGCGACTGGTTTCGCGAGCGATTCGACTGGGGCGTGCTGGTCGACCGCTATGTGCGGCTATACCGCGACCTTGTCTAACGAGACCTCATGAATCCCACGTTCATATCCGCGGACACGAAAAACGAATCGACGGACCGGCGGTTTCGCTTTGCGCAGGTGCGCCGGATCGTCGGTCTGGCGTGGCCGTACCGCGGTACGCTCGCGTTGGGTCTGCTCTTTACGGTCGCGTTTGCCGGTCTGCACACACTCAGCCTGGGGGCGGCGTTTCCCGTCTTCAAGATTCTGCTGGATGAAGAGGGACTCCCCGGTTGGGTGGACCGATCGATCGCCGGAGAGCGAATCGGCGTGACCTTTGCGCCGCCGAACGCGGCAGGACTCACACGCGTGGTCCACGTGTCCGGCGGGGATGACACCGCGCCTCCCTTCGAGATCGACGACGCCGTGGGGGCGCCGAACAACCAGCCGGTGCAGAAGGCCCTTTTCGATATCGCCCGCGCTCCCGAGGGAAGTGACGTGGCGCTGTCCGTGGTTAGCGCCGATGGTGCCGCGCGGGCCGTCTCGGTGCACGTGGGCGAGTCCAAGTTCTCGCAACGGCTTCGTTTGTCGGCCATCGGCCTGCTCCCGTCGAGTATGAAGACGGCGGACGAAAAACAGCAAGTCCTGATCTACATCCTCGTCTGTTTGGTGTTGGCCGTGCTGGTCGCCAACATCTTTCGCTATGTGGGTGAAGTGTTGATCGCGCGTTGTGTGCTGCGCTCGATGATGGATGTGCGGGCGGCGCTCTATGAGCGATCGCTGCATCTGCCCATGTCGTTTTTCGCGGGGCGGCAGACGTCGGATCTCGTCACCCGGTTCGTGCAGGATATACAAGAGATTCAGCGCGGACTCATGACGCTGTTCGGCAAGTTCATTCGTGAGCCGATTCGCGCCGTGTTCATTCTCGTCCTGGCGTTCACGCTTGATTGGCGCATCACGCTGGTCATGGTGGTGGTGGCACCGCTGGCGGTCATCTTGTTCTTGATGGTCGGGCGCAGCGTGAAGAAGGCCAACAAAAAGCTGCTGCAGGCCTACGGCATGATGATCGGCGCACTGACCACCAGCTTCCAGAACCTGCGTGTGGTGAAGGCGTATACAGCCGAAGACCATGAACGCGATCGCCTTCGCGCCGTCGACTGGCGGATGTTCAGGCAGCAACTCAAACTGGCGCGTTTGCAGGCGTTCGTGAGCCCGATGATGGAAACGCTGGCCATCATGGTCGGTAGTTTCGCCACGGTCTGGCTGGCCGGTCTGGTTTTGAATCACGAGTTGGAGATATCCAAGTTCGTGGCACTGGGTGTGATTCTGTCCATGCTGTTCGACCCGTTGCGTAAGCTGACGGATGTATACGTGCGCGTGCAGCGGTCGACGGCCGGCGCGGAACGGATCTTCCACGTGATCGATCAGCCCATCGAGTACGATGCGTCGAGTGAATCGGTCAAGATCAAGCCGCTCGAAAACGCGATCGAGTTCTCGGATGTGTCGTTTACCTACGAAGGTGCCGACGATCCGGCATTGCAGGACATCAGCTTGACGGTGTCCTGCGGTGAGACGATTGCCCTTGTCGGACCCAACGGTTGTGGCAAGACGACGCTCGTCAGCATGCTGCCGCGGTTCTTCGTCCCGGATTCCGGCACGATTACCTACGACGGTGTGGATTTGCAGAAGGCGGACCTGCCGAGTCTGCGCAAGCAGATCGGTCTGGTGAGCCAGGAGTCGATCGTCTTTGCCGGCACGCCGTCGGAAAACATATCCTACGGTTCGCCGTCCACGGATGGTGAGCAGGTGCGCGAAGCCGCGCGTCGTGCGTCGGCGGAGGACTTCATTCAGAAGATCCCGGGTGGATATGATGCGTCGCTCGGCGAGCGCGGGACGACGCTATCCGGCGGGCAGCGGCAACGGCTGGCCATCGCCCGAGCCATTTTTCGAGACGCGCCGATTCTCATATTCGACGAGGCCACCAGCCAGATCGACAGTGAATCGGAACTGAAGATTCAGGAGGCCCTGAAGGAATTCTCGAAGGGACGCACCACGATCATCATCGCCCACCGATTGAGCACCATTCAATTCGCCGACCGCATCGTGGTCATGGAAGGCGGGCGGATCATTGACGCCGGCAAGCACGCCGAGCTGTTCGATCGTTGTTCGCTCTATCGCACGCTCTGCGAGACACAGTTTGTCGATAAGGAAGCGACGGAGCGACGAAGCGACTGAGAGCGACCGAACAGAGTGCACGAAGCGACGAAGATTCCGACCGTACCGCAGGCATCCTTGCCTGCAAGACGAGCAACGAACGCTACAAATCAGAGCCGCGAGCGCAAGCGACCGGGCCACCGCGCGACGAAGCGATGGAGTGGTTCGTCCCCTACCGCAGGTATCCTTGCCTGCATCAACATCGCCGAGGCGCCGTGAAATGCGCGCTTCGGTTGTCACTCCTGTTGACATGAATCGGCATGGTGCGGCGTGCGTGACACTTTGGGCGCTTCCGAAGTAGGGCACGTGGTTCTCCCGGCCACTCCGCAAGGTTTTCCTGCCTCGCCAAACCGGCGGATCGCCCCGCCCTAGGCGGATTGACGCGGAGCAAGGGTCTACCCTGCGATTTTTTTGCGTCTGCCGACTCCTCAAGGCACCCTGTGGCGCGTTCTGAGAGAGATTCTTATTGAATTACCGGCAAGCGGGGGCTATAATCGGTCCTTCCCTAGGGGGAAATCCGTGCCGGGGGGCATGGTTCGGGGTGGCACCGATCGAGGGAAATCGAGATTCGGCTGCTCCCGCGAGCGTTGCGTTCTTCCTACCCACGTCGTCGGAGAAGTAGCATGATTCGTGAGCGGCTCATGCCCGCCTCGCCGGCGGATCGGATCGGCCATTCCCGCGAGCAGGCGGATCGCACGCATGCGCCTCCAGACGCCGTGGACACCGTCCGCCGTAGCCTGGCGGAGCCGAACAACACGGTCAGGTGGCAGCCCAACGGATCGCCCCGTGTGCAGAAACATGACGCGCCCGACGGCCGTGTTGTCGTACGCAGCGGCGTGGTGCATACAAAGTCATCGGGCGACGTCGTCGATGGTTGCGCTTTGTGCGGCAACGTCAATTTGCGCATCGCGGTCCGTAATCGGCATTTCACAATCGGCCACTGCGTGCGGTGCGGGTCTGGAATGGTCGTCGAGCTGTCTGACGCAGAAGTTCCGTTGGATGGTATGGATCCGGCACATCATCACGAGTCCTACTCTCAACGATATGAAGACGAGCGACTTCGCGACAAGGCCGCCGTCTGTTGGGACCTACTGGTTAACAAAACGAACAGATTGGCGAATGTCCAGAGCATTCTGGATATCGGCTGCGGGAAAGGCGCGTTCTTGAACATCGCGCGTCGCGCCGGCCTGCGCACCGCCGGTGTCGAAGTCTCCCTGGATGCTGCTGCGGAAGCGGCAGCCGCCGGGCATGAAATCCTCCATGGCTCGATCATGAACAGCCGCTTCCCTCCGGATACCCGTTTCGATGTCGTGGCGATGTGGGATGTGCTCGAACACCTGGAGCGTCCGATCGATGCACTGAAGAACGCCGTCGCCATGCTCGCCCCGCGTGGCCGGCTGTTTATCGTCAGTCCCGCGATGGGCTCCGTGTTCGATCGTCTCGGCATATTGGTCCATCGTCTGAGTGGCGGGTGTCTCAACCAGCTCGTCCGCATGTGCTGGAGCCAAGACCATTTGTACCGGTTTCATCCGATCGGATTGTCTCACGTGCTGATGTCGTTGGGTTGCCAGAACGTCAGATCGTCAAGGGTTCAACTGTTGTCACTGCGGCCGGATCGCTACGCGGGCGGCGCCATTCTCCCGAATTGGACGCGGTCGACCCGGCTGAATCAGTGGCTTTCCAAGAGCGGCGTCGGATTGGCTCGTGTGTGCCGCGTAAGGAACAAGGTTCTGGTCTGCGCCGGTGGGATGATGGAACGTGCATGAGGCGGATTACATCGTACTGGGAGGTGGGCTTGCCGGCCTGTGCGCGGCCAACGAACTGCAGGACCGGGCCATCGTGCTGGAGCGGGCGGACCGTCCGGGAGGGCTCGTTCGAACCGAGTGTTTCGACGGGTATTGGTTCGATCACGTCATCCACTTGCTCTACTTCGAGGATCCCGCCACCGAAAAACGCATTCACCGACTTCTTGGGGACGTATTGGCGCCGTGCAGGCCGACCGCGTGGGTAGAGACAAAGCATGGGCAGACATTGTTTCCACTTCAAATGCACCTGGCAGGGCTCGATCGACCCACGGTATTGCGATGCCTGCGCGACCTCAAGAGCCAGACATTTGGCACTCAATCTGATGTCCATCCAACGAACTTCGAAGAACTCCTTCTGCGGACATTTGGTCGCGGCTTGTGCGAGACATTTTTCTTTCCATACAACCGCAAGGTGTGGAAACGCCCACTTTCCACATTGGCCACCTCCGACTTTACGTGGAACATCGCGACTCCGGATTATGAGCAGGTCTTGAAGGGAGCCAGCGATCCCGACCCTGATTATCAGGCCTACAACGCAGACGGCTGGTACCCCCGTCCCCCCGGGGGCGCACCGTTGCGCGGTATGGAGGTGTTGTCCGAGGCGCTCGCCAACAACGTCACCGACCTGAGACTGGCCCATACCGTGGAGTCCATCGATCTGGCCACACGCGTCGTCCTTGCGCGTTGGGGGGATCGTGTGGAGCGGTTCCTATTCCGCGCAGGTTGCCTGTCTACGTTACCGCTTCCGGTGGCCGTGTCCCTTTGTCAGCAGGCACCGACCGACCTGCGCCGGGCATGCCGATGCCTTACGCGCAACCGCGTCCGAACCGTAGCGATCAGCGTTCGGGGACCCCGTCCACAGAATCGGGGACACTGGCGGTATTATTCCGACGAGTCGGTCATCTTCAGCCGGCTCGTGCATATGCACGAATTTGATGCGTTGACAGCGCCGGCTGATGGTTGGGGGCTCATGGCCGAGGTCACCGAGCCGGGCGAGGAGCCCGAGATGCCGGAGGGCGAGCTGGTCGACAGGGTCCGGGCGGATCTGCGCCGTGTGACCGGCGTACCCGACGACTGCTCGATTGTCGGTGTGCACGTCCTCGCTATCGATCCAGCGTACGTCGTGTTTACTACGGAGAATCAACCGGTGATCGAGGCGGCCCGCCAGTTTCTGGGCGATCACGACGTGACGCCGTTGGGGCGTTACGGTCGGTGGGAATACTCCTCGATGGCACAGGTCATGCGCGATGGATTCACATCGGGGCAAAGCGCGGTGGCCGCCACCGTGGAGCGAACGGCCTCGCAGCTATCCGCGTGATCTCGAAGGGTACGGTGTATGCTCGAAAACGCCGCCTACGCACTGTTTTTGATCGCCGGTGTTTTTGGCTATCTGGCGACCTTGTTGGTGCGCGCCATCGCCATTCGGATCGGGTTCGTTGATCAGCCGAACCCGATCGTGCCGCAACATACCCTGCCGGTCGCGCTGGCCGGTGGTGTCGCGATCGCCATCGGGTTCCTGCTCGCCCTAGTCGGGGTGTACGCGGTCGATGGGCTTCTACGTCCGGACATTCCCAATAATCTTGCATTGACTTGGCTGGTGCCGCTCCTCGCGTTTCTCGTCCTGGGATTCGTGGACGATGTGGTTCGCCTGACTCCCCGCATCAAATTGATGGCACAGATGGTGGCGGCGGCGGGTGCCGTCTCCGTTGGATGGGAATGTGCCTTTACCGGTGTCGGCATCATTGACACTGCGCTGTCATGGCTTTGGATTGTACTCATCGTCAACGCCGTGAATTTGACGGATGTCTGCGACGGGCTGGTCGCGGGCATGGTAGCCATTACGTTGTTGGCCTTGGGACACGCCGATGGAAACGGAGCCATCCTGGCAGTTATCTTGTCAGGTGCGTGCGTTGGGTTTCTCGTCCTGAACGCGCCGCCCGCGAAGATTTTTTTGGGGGATGCCGGGAGTCACTTTCTGGGTGCCGCGCTGGCGGGCACGACACTGACCTCCGCGGTAGGCGGCACGGCCGGTCCGCCCTTGGTGTATATGGTTCTGTTGACATCCCCCTTTCTGTTTGAATTGACGCTATTGGTGATCGTGCGCCACCGCAAGGGGCTGGCGTTTTGGCGTGGTAGTTCGGACCATTTCTCGTTGCGGCTCCAGGCAGCCGGTCTCACTCGTCTCCAAACAGTGCTCGTCGCATGGTTGGTGACCGCCGTCTGCAGCGTGGAGGCGCTGGCTGCGTCAGAGGTTGGTGTCGCTGTGCGTTGGGCCCTGTTGCTCTTCACCGCGGCCGGATTTGTCGTCTGCTGGCGTTACGTGCTTCGGCACGATGTCCCGTCGTCGCCTCTGTCGAGCGGCAACGGGCGTCCTCCGCGCATTCTGTGGATTCACCAGAATCTGGTCACGGCCCGGCAAGCGGGCAATACGAGACCGATCTATATTCTCGCGGGTCTGCTCGAACGTGGCTGCCGGATCGACGTGATCACAACACAAGGCGGTTACTTCGAGGAGTCCTTTGAGGGGACGGGGCAGGTGGTGATCGAAGAGGAAGGCAACCTGACGATCCATCGCCTACCCACATCGGGCGGTCTGCACCGGCGCTCGCTGGCCGTCGCTTCATTTTTTCTGCGGGCGCTGTGGCACTTACGCCGTGTGGGCCGGACGGATGTCGTGTTCGTGTCGTCACCGCCATCACCGCAAATCCTGCTGTCCGTGATCGCCTCTGTGTGGAAGTCGGCGCCGATGGTGTTGGAAATTCGCGACCTTTGGCCCGCATTTCTTATCAGGTTTGGATTGGTGCGATCGTTCCCAGTCGTCGCGATGCTGGAATGGTTGGAGGCATTGGGACATCGTTGCGCACGCCGGTTTATTTCCGTCTCGCCCGGTTTTGGTGATTATCTTGTGGCCATGGGTGTTCGCGAGGAGGCGACAACCGTTGTACCTTCCGGGGCCGATGCATCGTGGCCTTCCGCGTCGCGACCCGATCGCCGGACGTGGCGTCACCGATGGGGCTTGGACGACAAGTTCGTCGTGGTCTACACCGGCAGCTTCAACGAGGCATACGCCCTTCATGTTGCGTTGGAGGCCGTCGGTCAGGTGGCCGATCTGCGCGATGACATAGCCTGGGTGTTCCTGGGCAACGGCCGCTGTCGTGGTCTGGTGGAATCCACGGCCGCACGGCATTCCACCTGCCATTACCTCGGCGTCAGTCCGCGCAACGAACTTCATGCGGTCTATCATGGCGCAGACTTGGGCTTGCTGTGCTTGGCCGACGACCCGATGGTCAAGACGGCTATTCAAGGGAAGCTGCTGGAATACCTGGCATTTGGACTGCCCATCGTTTCCATGGTGAACGGCAGCTCCAGTGCCATCGTAAGGAAGGCGGGCGCCGGTTTTGTCGTGGCCGAGGCAAGCGCCGAGAAACTCGCCGCCGCCGTCATTCACTGCGCCGATATGCCGCGTGACGAGTTGCGGCGCATCGGTGCCCGGGGGCGCCGATGGGGGTTGCGTCATATGAGCGCCACCGATACCGGTAGGCGTGCCGCGTCGGTGATCGCAGAATGCAGTATGAATGGGGCACCGCAATCGAACACGTTACGCGCTGCCTATGCCGGCGTGGCGGCCGGCGTGGATGTGTTGACCCGGCGTTCGCGACGAGCGACCCAAGCATGCCTGCGCACGGACATGTCTGCTACGGTGGATCGTTGCATTGACGAATGGTTGGCTGAGTGCCACTCCAAGCGAACCAACGGTCGAGGCCCCGCTACCGGCATTGAATCTACGTGCAACTTGGAACCCGTACGTGCCCCGGAATACCCAGGGGATCACGCGTGCTGCCTCGAACCTGATCAGGCGCTTCACATTCCAAAGATGCTCTTTACATGATTCCCAAGAACGGCTCCAACTCGTGAGTGTGGATCACGCGGTGGTTGGATCTGAAGGGGAGGCCGGAACAGGGCGAGGTGCGGCGTGCTGGTTCCTCGGCGCGGACCGTGTTTGCATTCAACTCCGTACATCACACATTAACGATGAGCCCGGCGCGCGGCTGGCCACTCGGTGACGACTTGGCCGAGGATCGGCGTTGCCAGGACTACCCTTCGCTCTGCGAGACGCAGTCTGTGCATGAAGAAGCGACGTAGGCGCCGGCCTCGTACCGCAGGCACGCTTGCCTGCGTTGCGTACCGCATTTCTCGGGAACAGCAGTCTATCGCTCTGTTTGCGTCATCGATAGGCGTCGACAGAGAGCACCGCTCAAGAGCGGTGACACAGCCGTCCGTCAATTCAAAGCTGACGACACGCCAGATCGGTGCCACAAGCACCGTTTCAACGATTGAATTGACGACACGGCATCGGTACAATGGAGACGCAGTTGGCAATGCGATCATGTGCCTGTCGTACATCGACGACTCGGAACGCAAATTGACCTGATGGCCTTGCTTGGCTCACGGCTACGCGCGTTCCGAATGGTGTCCGGCACGGGCGCCGCTGCACGGCGCGCGTGCCCCGTACAACTCCGGGAGGCGAACGTCACGTCGGCGCGTGCGGAAAATGATGATGCTGACCGACAACCGAATGACCCTACGATGGCGAGATGCGGCCCTGCTGGTTTGTCTGATCGCAACCGCGCATGCGCGCGCTCAACAGATGCGTTTCTATCCCGTTCGGATGGCCGCGCTGGGAAGCCCTGTGGGCACCGTGGGGAACCCGGTGACGCCTGACTTCAACGCGGCGCTAGGCTGCTGGGAAGTGACGATTCCATCCGGCGGCTTCGAGATCGCCCTCGAAATACAGGCCTTCGGTTGGAGCCTGCCGGCCGGCGATCCGCTGCTCGGCGCCATTCAGGCTACCGTGGATTCAAGCACCTATGACAACGGTATCGGCGGCACGCTTGCGCCAAAGGGGTGGCCCGGACAGCCGCGAGACGGCGCCTACTTGACCAAGTCGGCGTGCTCGGGCAATGGTGATCCCTGTGGCGGGCCGCCGTTCGGCGACACTTGCGACAACGGTGCGAACGGCGTCTGCGCGCCGAATCCTGACTGGGTGATGGCACCTTGTTTTGACGATCTCCCAGGGGATACACAGTCGACGCTCGATTACGCGTGGGGCACCGCGGCGCAGGTGCTCTGCGACCCGAATTTCGGAGAGGTCCGAAGCTTGGGTGGGTTGATACTGGACGCACCGCAAGATGCAGCGGGCACATACGTCATCGACTTTGATCCGGACCCGAACTTCTCCTTCTTCTCCGTACTGGCCGGCAATGACGTGTCCACCTACACGCCTGAATTGGTACCGGCGTGCATCACGATAGATCGACCGGATCGCAACCGATATCTGACTTTCGAAAACGAATTTCCCAACGCGGTGGCCTTCAGGCTTGATATGCTGTCCAGCGTTTTTTACCCGGACGCCACGGTGTCCGGCTGGGTCGGCGTACCCGATGCCGACGGCATCGCCAGACTCGAACCCGACCCTGTCATACGGACCTGGGACGAAAACATCATCCACATCACCGGCTGCGACATCACACCGGCCGCCAGGTTCGTGCTCCGACCCATGTTGATCGATGGCACCTTTCCTTCTCCGATCATAATGCAAACCACACCGCAGCCGGGCGGCAACAAGTTCTGGGGCGACACGGTGGGTTTCTTCAATGGCACGTTCTGGACGGCGCCCCAGGGCGCCGTGAACGTCGACGATGTCGTCGGCACGATCAAAACGTGGCAGCAGGCGGACGGCGCACCGGAGATTCCCCGCACCGATGTGCAGCCTCAGGAGCCGAACCGCATAATCAATATCAACGACGCGTTTACGATCATCCGGGCCTTCCAGGGGCAGCGATACCCGTACGGATGCCCTGGTGACCCATGTCAGGACAACAGCGCAGTGCCATGTCCATGACCAAACAACAGCGGGCGCTCGGCTGAAGAAACCGGATCGAGAAATCTCGCTGACGCGCTCGCGCAAGGCCGGTGATGGCGCACGCGAAGAGATGCCCACGGTGAGGACGCCCTCAGCGGCCGAATCCCCCTGCTGGGAACAATGAATGCCTCGGAACAGGTCGCGCAATCAGCGGACGGCGCCCTTTGGCGTCCTAATCCAATCGCCGCGGTGTTCTCGATCCATGGGGCGCACCGATTCCATCCAAAAACCTCTTGAAAACGTCCAGTAAGACTGTTGTTTTATCTGCTTCCCTATTCTGCTATACTGAGATTCGTGCGTCCACCGCGTCGGTCGCAAAACAGCAGGATTTTTTCCAGGAGACAGTCATTTGAACCGCAAGTGTATCTCGCTAAGCGTCGTGGTTTCGTTCGCGGCCGTTGTGCATTCCGCACTGGGGATCGAATCTGCCCGGCAGGTGCAGGCCTGGCAGACCATGCAGCGCAGTTTCCCAGGCGTCCGCGCCAACACGGCTGGCAACCTGGTTCTTTCCGTCTACGGACGGGCCATGGATACCGGCGTGACGCCCGAAGCGGCGGCCGAACAATTCCGTGTATCGAAAGCACAGGTCTTCGGCGTGTCGTCCGGCGACTTGCAAAGCGGGCTCGTCCGCCGCGGCGGACGCCTCGCGCAGCCTGTCATGTACGACCCGACGACGGACCAGTACAAATTCACGCTCTTCTACTATTCCCAGTTCAAGGACGGCATACCGGTCTTCCGCGCGGATCTTCGCGTGCTGGTCCGCAACGAGGACAACTTCCCGGTCGTGCTGGCAAATTCGTCACTGCGTCCGCTGGGCGGGTTCGAGGCGGTCGGCCGGCTCGCGCAGGCTGACGCCACCGTGGGAATGGATACCGTCAGACAGGTGGCACCGCACCTCAACCGCATAAGCGAACATGGACTGGTGATCTGGGCGGGCGTCGACGAGCAACTCGCCGAGCCACGGCTTGCCTACCGGATCGAGGCGGAGAACGACCATCCCGAGCGCTGGCTCTACCTTGTCGACGCGACCACCGGCGAGATCCTCTACAGCGAGGATCGCATCCAGCACGTCGATGTGACGGGCACGGTGACCGGTAACGGCACTGCGGATGCAAAAGCGGACATCTGCTCCAGCGAATCGCCGTTGCGCATGCACTACAGCCGTGTCAACATCGGCGGCACGATCGCCTTCGCCGACGATAACGGTAACTTCGTACTATCCAATCCGGGCACCACCGATGTTACGGTCGACTCGCCGATTCGGGGCGAGTGGTTTCAGGTGTTCAATTTCCAGGGCGCTGAAGAGTCATTGTCTATGACTGTCACTCCGCCCGGACCGGCGAACTTTGTTCACAATACCGTCGGAACCGAGCACGTGCGGGCGCAGGTCAACGGCTACGTCCATGCCAACATCGTTCGCGATCACGTGGTCAAGTACAACCCACTATACCCGTTCATGAACGTGACCGATTCCCCGGTATACGTAAATCGCACCGACGGGTTTTGTCCCGACAATGCGTGGTGGGATCCCGGAGATCTTTCGATCAACTTCTGCTCCGCCGGTGGTTCGAATACGGCATTCGGCAGCGTGATCTACCACGAATACGGGCACCACCTCGTAAACGCCGCCGGCAGCGGGCAGGACCAATACGGCGAGGGCATGGGCGACGTCATGAGTGTGATCATCACCGACGACCCGGGCACGGGATACGGCTTCGGGGGTTCGTGCACGTTTCCGCTTCGAAGCGCGGACAACAGTCTGCAGTATCCGTGTACCGCCGAAGCGCATAGTTGCGCCGGGCTCATTTCCGGTGCCGTGTGGGACACGCGTAACGAACTCATCATCACCGAGCCGGCCAACTACCTGGATATTCTCTCCAACCTGAGCATCAACGCCATGCTGGTGCACACCGGTTCCAGCATCACA
>Ga0055452_10000010_pt1 | contig 39378 bp, 28 predicted proteins | sample China_Galinas_PW_6_FD_57735 | JGI IMG/M metagenome (GOLD analysis project Ga0055452, IMG submission 57735) | Wetland microbial communities from San Francisco Bay, California, USA, that impact long-term carbon sequestration - China_Galinas_PWC_D2 | ecosystem: Environmental > Aquatic > Marine >... | reverse complement strand
CTGGTGGATGGTCAGTCAGAGGGCATCGAGCGTACGCCGATCCACGGAAAAATGGGAATTCGTGGCAGCGAGACGGCGGTGCTCCATTTTAACGATGTCTTCGTGCCGGAGAGTCATCTGGTCGGCGAACGCAGTGCCGGCCTGAAGGTAATGCTTTCTGGACTTAACGAAGGGCGAATCGGGATCGCTTCGCAGGCTACGGGCATCGCCGAGGCGTGCCTCGACGAAATGGTGGCGTATGCCAAAGAGAGGACGCAATTCCAACAGCCGATCGGTAAATTCCAGGCGCTACAGGAAATGATCTCGGACACCAAGACGGAGCTGGAGGCGGCCAAACTCCTCATCTGGCAGGCGGCCGGCAAAGTCGACGCGGGTATGCCGGTGCCGGCGGCGAGCGCTAAGGCCAAGCTTCTCGCCTCGGAATGCGCCAACCGTGCAGCCTACCGCGCCGTGCAGGTGCACGGCGGGACGGGCTACGTGAACGAATGCCGCGTGGAACAACTGTACCGGGACGCGCGGGTGACAACAATTTACGAGGGCACCAGCGAGATTCAACGTGTGGTCATCGCGCGCGAGCTTGAAAAAGATGGTGCGACAATTGCGGCGGCCTGACTTGCGTGCCGCAAAAGGGATGATGCGAACGCCATGGCGACTTTTTCCAGCCGTGGCACGAGAATTGAATATTGTTCTTCGTGCTTGGCGCGATAGGCGGAGCCCCTGCGCGGCGATGTCTAGATCCGCTCGGCGATCGGCGGAAGTTGTTTATTCACAATAGGTTAGGTATTGGGTGGCCCATGGATTTTGAGCTTTCCGAAGACTTGTTGGCCTTGCAGGACGTGGCCCGGCGCTTCGCTGCGGACCATATCGCTCCCAACGCCCGAGAGTGGGACCGAGAAGCGAGCATCTCGCGCGACGCCGTCGCCAAGATGGGCGAGCTGGGCTTTCTCGGTATCTTCATTCCGACCGAGTACGGCGGTTGTGGTTTCGGCGACCTGGAAGCCACGGTCATCATGGAGGAGGTCGCACGCCACTGCGGCGCGACGGCGCTCCTGCTTGATGCGCACAACGCGCTCTGCTGTGCGCACCTGTTGATCGGCGCGAATGAAGAGCAGAGGAAGAAATACTTCCCGGCGCTGGCCAAGGGCGAGTATCTTGGCGCTTGGGCGTTGTCGGAACCGGGCTGCGGGAGCGATGCGGCCGCGTTGACGGCGGAGGCCCAACTCGAGGGTGATACTTGGGTGCTCAACGGCGCCAAGCAATGGATCACCAACGGCCACCACGCCGGGGTCTTTGTGATCATGGCCAAGACCACACCCGAAGGCGGTAAGGACGGCATCAGCGCCTTCATCGTCGAGCGGGATACGCCGGGTCTGATCATAGGCCCCAAAGAAGACAAAATGGGTATGCGCGGTTCGGATACCGTGGGTCTAACCCTGGAAAACCTCCGCATCCCGCAGAGCAACCTCTGCGGTGAGTTGAACGGCGGGTTCAAAGACTCCATGAAGGTGCTGGAGCGCGGGCGGATTACGATTGCCGCCATGGCGGTGGGGCTCGGGCGCGGTGCCTTGGAAGAGGCACTCTCGTACGCCCAGCAGCGCACGGCGTTCGGCAAGCCGATCTTCGATCACCAGTCCATTCAGTTTCTCCTTGCCGATATGGCCATGGAGATCGACGCCTCACGTTTGTTGACGCGAAAGGCGGCGATTCTTTCGGACGCGGGGAAGCCTTCGAACATCGAGGCCTCGATGGCCAAGCTCTACGCCAGCGAGTCCGCCACCAAGGCCTGTTTGAACGCCATCCAGATTCACGGTGGCAACGGCTACACCAAGGAGGTTCCGGTCGAACGGTACATGCGCGATGCAAAGCTCTGTGAAATCGGCGAGGGGTCAAGCCAGATTCAGCGGGTCATCATTGCGCGGCACTTGCTCGGATTCTAAGGGGATTGCGGGATGGATTTCGATTTTGACGATGATCACAAGCTGCTACAGGAGCAGCTTCGCGATTTCGCCACCAATGTCGTGGCGGTCGGTGCGGCCGAGCGCGATGAGGCCGCACGAATGTCGGACGAACTGCAACAGCAGTTGGCGGAACTCGGCCTGTTCGGCATCGCCATACCGGAGAAATACGGCGGCGCGGGCATGGGTACGGTCGCGTCTTCCATGGTAGTGGAGGAGATATCCCGTGCGTGCGCCGGTACCGGTGTGTTCCTCAGCGCCCACAATTCACTGTGCGTTGATCCGATCATGATCTTCGGCTCGGAAGAGCAAAAGAACAAATACCTGCCGAAAATGGCTGCCGGCGAGACCATCGGGTGTCTGTCACTCACCGAGCCGGGAAGCGGCAGTGACGCCGGGGCGGCCACGTGCCAGGCGGTACTCAAGGACGACGGCTGGCACATCGACGGCACCAAGATCTTCGTGACGAATGGTCGCGAAGCGGGGGTGATGGTACTGATCGCCGTGACTGATCCCGAGAATCCCAAGCGCAAACTGAGTGCCTTTATCATCGACACGGATGCGCCGGGTGTACGCATCGGCAAGCTGGAAAAGAAACTCGGCATTCGCTGCTCGTCGACGGCCGAATTCATCTTCGAAGGTTGTGTCGTTCCCAAGGATGCCCTGCTCGGTGAGCGCGGACGCGGGATGCGCGTCGCGCTGACCACGCTCAACGGCGGGCGAATCGGCATCGCCGCCCAGGCGCTCGGTATCGCCGAGGCGTGCCTTTTCCATGCCGCCGAGTATGCCGGTACGCGCGTGCAGTTCAACAAACCGATCGGCAAGTTTCAGGCGATTCAGAACAAGCTGGCGGACATGGCCGTCGGAATCGAGGCGGCAAGGGCATTGGTCTATCGCGCATCGTGGTACAAGGACACCGGACGCGATTACGTTCAGGCGGGCGCCATGGCCAAGCTCTTTGCCAGCGAGACGTGCTCGCGCGCCGCCAACCATGCCGTCCAGGTCTTCGGCGGCTACGGCTACTGCAACGAGTACCCCGTCGAACGGCTTCTACGCGATGCCAAGATCACGGAATTGTACGAAGGCACCAGCGAGATTCACCGCTTGGTCATCGCGCGGACGCTGGCCTGATATCGATCCGAAAGAAACCGCCCGGGCCGCGTGGCGGCATCGCCGTCTCTCCCGGGCGATCCACCGTTAGGGAGTCTCCACCATGAGCGCAAAGAGCGACAAGAAGATGGCAGTCATCGGTGCCGGCACCATGGGACGCGGCATCGCCCAGGTGTTTGCCCAGGCGGGGTACGACGTGTCCCTCTTCGACGCCTTTCCGGCGGCGCTGGAATCAGCCGTCTCCACGATCGAGAAACTCCTCGGTCGCGCCGTCGAGAAAGGCAAGATGAGCCAGGAAGACGCCGACGCCGCGCGGCAGCGCGTGCACACCGTGCCCAACCTGTCCGACATCGGCACGTGCCCATTGATTGTCGAAGCCGCGACCGAAAAGCTCGATGTCAAGATCGACATTCTCAAGAACGCGCAGAAGCATCTGGCCGCCGACGGCGTACTTGCGAGCAACACCAGCAGCATCAGTATTACGCATCTGGCGGCCAACACGGATCAACCGGATCGTTTCATCGGCATGCACTTCTTCAACCCCGTGCCGGTCATGAAGTTGGTCGAGGTCGTCCGCGGTCTGCAGACGAGTGACGAGACGGCGGCACGCACCATCGCCTGGGCCGAGGAGGTCGGTAAGACGCCCGTCTCCTGCAACGACAGCCCGGGCTTCATTTCGAACCGCGTGCTGATGCCGATGATCAACGAGGCGGTCTTCGCATTGCAGGAGGGTGTCGCGGAGCCGCAGGCCATCGACGACATCATGAAGCTCGGCATGAACCATCCCATGGGTCCGCTCGCCCTGGCGGATCTCATCGGGTTGGACGTCTGCCTGGATATTATTGAGGTGCTATTCCGCGATCTCGGCGAGGATCGCTACCGCCCGTGCCCGCTGCTTCGCAAAATGGTGATGGCAGGCCGGCTGGGGCGGAAAACCAAACAGGGATTCTATACCTATGAGTAACACAGACATACGTCTGACAATCGACGGGTCGACGGCGTTTGTCGACATGGCCACCGAAGGCGGGATCAACGTTGGCTCCTCGCCGATGATGCGAAAGTTCAGCGAGGTCGTCTCGCAAGTGGCGGAAAACAAGGCCGTACGAACGACGGTCATTCGTGGTCAGGACAAAGTGTTCCTTGCCGGAGCCGACATCAAGGAGATGTCCGGTTTCGATCGTGAGAAGGCCCTGGAATACGGTCGTATGGGCCAAGGTGTGCTCAACGCGATTGAGGCATTGCCGTCTATCACTGTGGCGGCGATCAACGGTGCGGCGCTCGGTGGCGGGCTGGAATTGTCGCTGGCATGTGATTTCCGTATCGCGGTGAAAACCGCTAAGATCGGGTTGCCGGAGACGTCGTTGGGACTGATTCCTGGTTGGGGCGGCATCATTCGCGCCACGCGGCTGATTGGTCCATCGCGGGCCAAGAAGCTATACTTTAGTGCACTGCCGGTGTCGGCCGAGGACGGCTTGTCGTTCGGGCTCGTGGATGAGATTGTCAACTCTCCCGAAGACCTTGTCGCCCGGGTGGCCGCGTTCTGCAAGTCGCTACGTCGCGGCGGGCCCGCGGCGGTGGCACTGGCGAAGCGGGCGTCGCGTGATGGCGACGATCTCAACGCCTTCGCGGATTGCTTCACCACCGACGATGCACGGGAGGGCATGACGGCCTTCCTCGAAAAAAGGCCCGCCAAGTGGATGGAGTGATTTGTACCGCAGGCATCCTTGCCTGCTCTGGTGTCCTCATCGAGTAAGGGGCCGCCAAGTGTATGGAGTAAGTTCATCGCATGAGTGTCAAACCGACCGCCAATCCGAAAGATGACGCCAGCAAAGCCTCGGAGCCAAAGCCGTTCGTCGGACCGGAGGATCTTGGCGGCTTCGATCCCGCCAAGGCGCTGGGCGAGCCGGGCTCGTTTCCGTATACGCGCGGCCCGCACCGGACGATGTATCGCGATCGTCTCTGGACCATGCGTCAGTTCGCGGGTTTCGGATCGGCGGATGACACCAACAAGCGATTCAAATACCTGCTCGACCACGGGCAGACGGGATTGAGCACGGCGTTTGACCTGCCCACGCTGATGGGGCGGGATAGTGACGATCCGTTGGCGCTGGGTGAAGTAGGCCGTTGCGGCGTGGCCATCGCATCCCTCGCCGACATGAGGCGACTGTTTGACGGGATCGACCTGGGATCGGTCAGTACCAGCATGACCATCAACGCCCCGGCTGCCATTCTTCTGGCATTCTATGCCGCCGTAGGGCAGGAACAGGGGGTGCCGTTGGAGAAGCTGCGCGGCACGCTTCAGAACGATATCCTCAAGGAATTCCATGCGCAGAATGAGTATGTCTTTCCTCCGGTCCCCAGCGTCAAGCTGGTCGTGGACACCATCGAGTTTTGTACGAAGCATATGCCGCAATGGAACACGGTGAGCGTAAGTGGCTACCACATACGCGAAGCGGGCGCGACCGCTGCGGAAGAACTGGCCTTTACGCTGGCCGACGGCATCGCCTACACCGAAGAGTCGATCGAGCGCGGTCTGGATGTGGACGACTTTGCCCCAAGGCTCAGTTTCTTCTTCGACGTACACAACGACTTCTTCGAGGAGATCGCCAAACTCCGCGCGGCGCGGCGCATCTGGGCACACGTCATGCGTGATCGCTTCAAGGCGAAAAATGAACGTAGCCGGCTGCTACGGACGCACTGCCAGACTGCCGGCGTGTCGCTCACCGAGCAGCAGCCGATGAACAACCTCGTCCGCGTTGCCTACCAGGCGATGGCGGGAGTGTTGGGTGGCACGCAATCACTGCACACCAACAGCATGGACGAAACGTTGGCGCTGCCCAGCGAAAAGGCGGCCAAGTTGGCGCTGCGCACGCAGCAAATCCTCGCGTATGAAACCAACGTGACGCAGACCGTCGATCCGCTGGCAGGTAGCTACTTCGTTGAGAAGCTGACCAACGAGATCGAGGCCAAGGCTTACGCCATCTTCGACCAGATCGACGCCATGGGCGGCGTGCTCAAGGCCATCGACCGCGGCTACTTCCGCCGCTGCATTGCGGAGTCGGCCCAGGCCGAGCAGAAACAGATTGACGCCGGCGAAAAGAAGGTCGTCGGTGTGACGGATTTTGTCGAAAACGGCCCGCCCGAGATTGACATCCTGCAGATCACACAGGACACCGAGAACGAGCAAGTGGCGCGCATGAAGGCACTGAAGGCGTCGCGCGACAAAACGCGTCACGAGAACGCGCTGCGCGACCTGCGCGAGACGGCCCGTCGCGGTGACAACGTCATGCCGGCGCTGATCCAGGCCGCCAAGGCCGACGCCACGGTCGGCGAGATGATGGAAACCATGAAGGGCGTCTTCGGTGCCTATGACGGAGGCCCGGAATGGTAGCGAATACCACGCAACTGCCGGAAGGAGCCAATCGCGTGAAGGACACCCCGCCGTGCCGCGCACCCCGCGTGTTGCTCGCCAAGATCGGGCTGGACGGTCACGACCGCGGGGTCAAGGTCTTGGCGCGGTCTTTTCGTGATGCCGGCATTGAGGTCATCTATACCGGTCTCTGGCAAACCTGCGAGGCCACGATGCACGCGGCGCTGCAGGAGGACGTCGATGTTGTGGGTGTGAGCCTGTTGTCGGCGGCACACATGACCGTCATGCCGGAGTTGCTGCGTCTCCGTAAGGAGTTGGGGATCGAGCAGATCCCACTCGTACTGGGTGGCATCGTGCCCGAGGCCGACAAGCCCGCACTCGAAAAGATGGGCATCGCCGCCGTATTCAATCCGGGCTCTGCGGTGGACGACATCGTCGACGAAATCAAACGCCTTGCGGACACCCATAAGCTGGCGGACGCCGTGCAACTGAAGGAGGGCTACAAAAAACGCGATGTGCGTGCGTTGGCCAAGCTGGTGACGGCATTGCAGCAGGGACAGGATTTGGACGGCTGGCAGCCGCCCAAGGGTAAGGCCAAGATTCTCGGCGTGACCGGCGCCCCCGGCGTGGGCAAGAGTTCCTTCATCGGCAAGCTCGGCGCCGTGTTGCGCGAGCGCGGCAAGCGAGTTGCCGTGGTGGCGATTGATCCGAGCAGTCCCTTGACCGGCGGCGCGCTGCTCGGTGATCGGCTTCGCATGATGGGCGGCAAGCCTGACGAGGGCTTCTTCGTGCGCAGCCTATCGTCCGGTGGAAGTGCCGGTGGACTGGCACCGCAAACGCCGGACGTGATTCGCGTGCTCGACGGTTTCGGCTTCGATGTCATCCTGGTCGAAACGGTGGGCGCGGGGCAGAGTGATGTGGGCATTCGCGAACTCGTAGACGAAACCGTCCTGCTGCTCATGCCCGACAGCGGCGATTCGGTGCAGTTTTCCAAGGCCGGCATCATGGAAATCGCGAGCTGTTTTGTGCTCAACAAGTGCGATCTTTCCGGCGCCGACGCCACCGAGGCGCAGCTCATCAGCGCCGTCGGGGAAGGCCGCCCGCTCTGGAAGGTCAGTACCATCCGCAACGAAGGACTCGACGCCGTGGCCGACTGGGTGGCCGCACGATAGGCGTTCCGGCGGGTCTTCAGGTACGGCTTCCCTTAATCCATCGCGTGAGATACACTTTATCCGGTTCGCGGATATGATAGCGTGCCCGCCCGGCCGTCCTGCGAGTCTACGGCGTCGGCGCGCGACAGTCGGACCTCTGGGAGCGATGGGTCTAGGCGATGGCGGGATTGATCATTACATTGAGCGACGGTCGCAAGACCTCTTACAAGCTGACCGACCAACCGGCGGTACTCGGCCGGGATGCCCAGTGCGATTTTCCCATTGACGATCCGAGTACGTCACGCCGACACGCCCGATTCACCCCTACGCCGGACGGCTTTCAGGTCGAGGATCTCGGCAGCAAGAACGGTACGCTGGTCAACGATCGGCCCTGTACAGGCATAAGGGTACTTAGCGACGGTGATCGCGTCACGCTGGGATCGGTACAGGTTGTCTACCAAGAAGTGCCGCGCACCGGCGGCGCCTCGGTCGTGGTCGCAGACGACCTTTCGGAAAGCCGCGCGACGCACTACCTCAGTGCGGACCAGCAACTCAATCTTTCTCAACAGCGTCTTCAGATGATCTACGAACTCAGCGAGCGGCTGACGACGCTCCAGAGCCGCGATCAACTCGTTGACAACGCGATGGATATCTGTTTTCAAACGCTTTATTTCGAGCGCGGGGCGATCGGCGTGCGACTGCCGGACCAGCGAACCGTAGACTGGCTGGTCGTGCGCAACTTACACGGCGGCGACGGTGAATTGACCATCAGCCGGACGTTGCTCGCTCGGGCCTTGCAGCATGGTGAGCGTGCCATCTTCACCGACGCCGGGCCCGGCAACGTCGATCCCACCGTCAGCATGGTGCAACAGGGGATTCGCTCGGCCATGTGCGTTCCCCTCATCAACAACGGCAATACGTTTGGCGTCATTTATGGCGATCGTGTCAGCACTTCGACACCCTATTCCAATGAGGACATCGATTTTCTTGCCGGTATCGCGCAGCAGATCACGATCGGACTGATCAATTGTGAACTGGTGGAAGAGCAGCAGAAGATGGCCGCCCTGCGGCGCGACGTCGAGTTGGCCCGTAAGATCCAGACGGGATTGTTCCCGGCCCAATTACCCAGTCGCGGCAACTTCCGCGTGGCGGCGGTCAACGATCCCGGACAGCGGGTCAGTGGCGACTACTATGACGTTATCAAAGTCGATGAAGGCAAGTATTGGGTACTGATAGCGGACGTGACGGGTGAGGGGGTTGCCGCGGCACTCATCATGGCGAACCTCCAGGCGGCCGTACGTGCCACGATTTCCACCGAGGACGATCCGGCCAAACTCCTCAAGACGTGGAATCGACTGATCTTCGAGAATACGGACACATCCAAATTCGTGACGTGTCTCTTGGCATTGGTCGATGCACCGGCGGGCCTTATCAACGTCTCGACTGCGGGACACTGCCGGCCCTTTATCATTCGTGCCGCCGATCCCGTTCTGGAATCGCTGGAAATAGAATCGAACTACCCGCTTGGCGTGATCGAAGACGCTGAGTTCATTTCCGACTGTATCAACGTGGGACACGAACCGTACGTCTATTTCGCTTATACCGACGGTGTGATCGAAGCCATGAATGCGGAAGGGGAGCACTACGGCCTCGACCGCCTGTCAGAGAACTTGCAGGCCGAATGGGTAGAACTCAATCCTGCTGCCGTCGTCAAGCAGGTCCGAAAAAGTGTCACCACGTTCGCCGGCGGTGCGCGTCAGAGCGACGATATCACCATTCTGGCGGCACGCGTGTCCGGGTCTTCCTCCTAGCGACATTGCGCGTTCGCAAAGGGCGCTGCGACAACGTTATCAGACCTGGCACCGAATCCACCGATCGGGCATCCGATCGAAAGCACGATCTGAATCAAACCGATAACCCAAACGGCGTTTATCCGCGCCGTTTATGTACTTGAGTCAAGAGGGTCGAGTCTATGAATTCACGGGTTAGATACACGGCTGGGTGTGGCGCTGTCGTTGCCGGCGCCATTGGTTGGGCGATCACTTCCACCTGGGGCTGCAGTGGCAATTTCGGCGCGTTTGATTCCGGCGGCGTCGACGTCCTGTCGACCGGGCAGACGCTGAGCACCTTCCGCGCGATTCAAGTTGATCCGCGCAGCGAAGACTCCGCCGGCCCGCAGTTCGTTGTCGGATCGGATAGTACGGGCGCGCCGATCGATTTGAACGACGATGGTCTCCCGGATTTGATCTCCGCCTGGAACCAATCGCAGCCGGTGCAGATTCATCTGCAGCGGCGTTCTGCACTCGGCGCCATCAGCTTCGAAACGGTGACGCTCGCCGGTAGTGTCCCCGCGGTGGCGGTCGCCGGTCTTGCCGTCGCCGATTTCAATGCCGATTCCCGCCTGGACATTGCAGTGCTCTTGAAAGAGACCTTGCTGGCGGGCCCGCAGTGTATTGACAGTGAATTGCCAGATGACGGGTTGAGCGGGCTCGTCCTTCTCTACCTGGGCCCGGCGGATCCGGCGCAGGTTAACCAGGCGCTGGCTTGGGATGAAATCGAGGTGGGGCCTTCCTTCCTGCAGGGAAACGGTGAAATTGATGGTGGCCCCGAAGTGGGTGGGTTTACGGCCATGGCCGTTGGTGACATCGATCTGGACGGCGACCCCGATATTCTTGTGGCCTGGAATTCTGATTGTGGATCGACCGGTTCGCTTGACGTCGTCGTGTTTACCAACGATGGTCCGGCGGCGATTCTGGACAAGACGTGGCCCACCGCCCGGATCCCCGATGCGTTCCCTAAGGGTGACATCATCAAGGACATTGCGCTGGGTGACATCGACCTGGACGGCGACCTGGACATAGTGGCCACCTATCCCAATGCACCCACCATGAACGTACGTTGGTATCGCAATCCGACGGCGGACATCCCGGATGACGTGCATATATCCGACGGCACGTGGCAGGTCGGAACGGTGGGGCAAGTCGCGACGGGGGCCGATGTCATCGCAGACTTCGGTGCGGACGGCAGCAGGCTAACCGATATCGACGGTGATGGCGTTCTTGACATTGTGATTCGTTCGACGAACGGCCGCTTGATCCAATGGCTGAAAGGGCCGCCCGACCCCACGACCGCACCACTGCGCAGCATTCCATGGCAGGTCTACACCATCGCGGAGTTTACGGAGCGAACGCCCGAGGGCCTCGCGCTGGGTGATCTGAATGGCGACGGTCAAACGGAACTCGTCGTGTCGGCGTTAGGTGGCGTGGTGCGGTTTGTGCCGGGTTCGGCTGCCAGCGTATACGATCCGTGGCGGGAGACGGTCATTGTTGACGATGTCCCGTCGGGTGCGCCAACGGTAAGACCGCCCACCTCGGACACCGCAGAGGAAGACCCGGAACCGGTGCCCAGCACCACGTTGATCAACTCGATCGTCATCGTCGATCTCGATGTGGACGGTTCCGACGACTTTATCGCCACGTTCGATCGGCGCGGCCTGTCCGGACTAACAAACGATGCCCTGGTCTGGTTCCAGAACACCATGCCGTGACATTTGATTGAGCCTCGCGGATTCAATATAGCGGCCGCCCCATGGGGCGGCCGTTTCTATTGGATCAAGGACATTCAGGGTCGATCAAATGGTGGTGACGCCAGGGGCGGACGACGACTTTCTGCCGCTTGCCCAAGTCCTAGTTCTGAACAGTCTCGTCTGATCCGCCACTTGCGGTACCAGTATCTGCACCTGGAACACTCGAATTAGAATTTGCCCCCGATTGCGCTGCCAATAGCGGTCTGCCACTCTGCTCGGATACCACTGCCAATACTTTCATCACCGAGAGTGCGTGCGCCATGGGGACGTGGACGGTGACGGTGACATCGACTTGCAGGACCTTCGACTTTTCTTCGCGTGTATGGGGTCTCTGCTCGCGGAGATACCGAATGCGCCGAGTTTGATGTTACCGAAAATGGCGTCGTCGATTTGGAGGACTACGGCATACTCGCACCCGAAATCGGCGGGCCGCTGTAGAACGGTGCCAAGTTGTGTCGTCGCTGGTGTGCCACGGTCAATTGGTTCGTTGTTGCGAGCCAGACTCACCGTCCGGTACCGGCTCGACGGAATGCGATCGGCGGCACAAAAACGAGTCCTTAGTCACTCATGGATTATTGCCAGCGAATACAGAATCTGATAAGCTCGTGGTATGGCGAAGCGGGCGTCCATCGTGCAGCGTCGAGCGGTCGAGTCCATCGGGGCACGGATCAAACGGCAGCGCAAGCGGCTGGGCATGACACAGCAAGCACTGGCCGCCGCCGCCGGGGTCAATCAGGGATACATCTCCGAGATCGAACGAGAAAAAGTGACACCGCGTCGTCGCACGGTGGATGCCCTGGCCATCGCACTCAACATGCCGCAGGGAGTCTTGATCGGCGGCGGGGTCGATCACGATGCCCCGCAACCGCTGGAAACGCGAAAACTGCCGTTGTTCGGCTCGATCCCTGCCGGCCCGCCTTCCGATTCGCAGGAACAGCTCGAGATGTTCCAGGTCCTGCGGCATCAATGGTCGCCCGATAGATACTGTCTGAAACTCTCCTTCGACAGCATGGAGCCGACGCTCAAGCCTGGCGACATCGTGCTCGTGCACTACCGACCCGACGTCGATCCGTTGCACGTCCAGGGGAAGATCTGCGCCTGCCTGGTAGACGGCCAACCGACGCTCAAACGCGTCAGCGTGGAGCGGCGTGGCCGCGAGCCCGTTGTGATTCTTCGCGGGGACAATCCGCGTATGGAGCCACTGCTAGTCGATGGGTCTCTCGACTTCGCCATACAAGGTATTGTGGTGCAACTAGTCTGTCGCGACTTGTGATCCTGCAACTGCATACGGACTCTTGGCCGCCACACCGCGTCATGGTGCATCAAGTGATTCGCGTCATTCACCATCACCGACGGCAGGCATTTTTTATTACGCTTGGTATTGACAGGCAATAATGCTGTTGTATAGTAGTTAGGGATTTGTTAGGGTTCCGCGGCTGAGTCTTGAGAGCCGCGACCGAGGGGTAATGAGCAAACGCGGCGGGGATCATGCCGCAAAGGGGTTGAGCCTTGGGGGAGAACAGGGCGAAACGGGGGAAGGATCGGTCGCAGGCGTGCGACCGAGCGAGCGGGCGGCGACGGGGAGCCGCCACTCGCCGTCATTGTCCTCCGTGCAAACCCACGGAGGGGACCACGGACACGACCGCCAACAGCAGGGAACCTGCGTGCCGGCCCATTGAGCTTACCCACACGTACCATTCCAGCCTCGGTCGGCCATCGCCCAGAACGGCGGAGGTCGGGCTCAGTTTTGGAATCCCGCTCTTTGGCGAGGATCACACCGTGGCGGCCGGCGCCGTGGTCACGCCGGCACCCGGTCGCATCATTTTGTTTTTGGGGCCGTCGGGAAGCGGGAAATCGAGCGCCCTGGCCAATGTGGAAGGACGATTCGCCGCGATTTGCAGGGTGGATCGTGTCGCGTTCGCGCCCGATGCGGCCGTTGTCGATCAGATCGCTCCGTGGGCCACGCTCAACGAGGCGATCGAGATCATGACCGCGTGCGGGTTTTCCCAGCCTCAGTTGTGGGTCCGGCGATTTGCCGAACTGTCCGACGGCGAGCGGTTTCGTGCGCGCCTGGCGCGTGCCATCGCGCTGCAAGTTCATCTGGGTGGTGAAGCACCATTGCTCTGTGATGAGTTTTGCACGGCGCTTCACCGCCGTGCGGCGAAGGCTGTGAGCTTCAACTTACGGAGGCTGGTCACCAGACTCGGCCTGTCGATGGTGGTCGCTTCGTGTCATGACGATGTCGTTTCCGATCTCCGCCCGGACATGGTCGTACGGCTCCACGGCAACGGCCCGTGTTGCGTCGAGTCGACGGGGTTTGACGGCAAGCGACGCCCCATCAGCTTTCACCGCCGCTTACGCATCCAGAAGGGCGGGAAACGCGATTATCAGGCCTTCGCCGCTATGCACTATCGTGCCACCGACGAATTGGGGTTCGTCGACAAGGTGTTCGTCATGCGTGAAGGACGTGAGGGCGAGTTGCTGGGCATCATCGTGTATGCCCACAGCCCACTGGAATTGGCGTTGCGCAACAAAGCGACGGAAGGACGATTCTCGCGTCATCCGCAACGTGTGAACCGCAGCCTTCGCATCATTCGGAGGCTGGTGATGCACCCGGACGTACGTGGCTGCGGGTTGGGGCATCGTCTAGTGGCCACGACGCTCCCCCTGGTGGGCACTGAGTACGTCGAGTGTTTGGCCACCATGGGGTCCTTCAATCCCGTATTCGAAAAGGCGGGAATGCAGCGGATTGGGAAGTACGCTCTGTGTCCGAAGCGAAAGGCCGCACTCGATGCGTTGCGGAGCCTGGACGTGGATCCACATGGAAGGGCGTTTCCCAAGTTGGTGGCGCGACGGCCGCGCGTGCGAGCGATTGTGGCGCGCGTTGTCCACGAATGGTACACCAGCACCACCGGTGGTGGTGACGCCCGCGTGGCGCGCCAGTCGCCACAATTCCTGGCGCAGACGTTTCGCGGCCTGGTCGGCGCCAAGCCGGTGTATTACCTGTGGCACAAGAAATCCGCAGAAAAAAGAACACGCGCCGCCTGAGACTCATTCCGGAGGTGAAGGGAAGCCAACCTGCCGACTCGCACGTCGAAGACAAGCCTTTTGGCCCGCCGTGGGACGAACCGTCTCTTCGGCGGGCTCACGTCCAGGTGCACATCCACGCTGGTCATATTTCGATGACAAAGTCCGATGTGGTCTCAGCCGACAACTTCGTCCGGTGTGGCCGGCATACGCATGCTCTCTGCCGGCGGGGGCGATTCACTGGTGCTTTTCTGTCGCACGCTCGTAATCCAAACGAGAACCACGATCACGGCCACAACGAGAATGCCCGCGATCCACGTGGCGCGAATGCCGCCTACGCGCGGCGTGCTGTTCCATTCGGAGTCGGCACTACGCACACCGGCGCGTCCCACGGCGTCCGAGAGCGCGGAGATCTGAGGGGTGGGTGCGATCACCCGGTTGTGGGGCGCCGTCGCGGTGTTCGCTGCCGGATGGCCGGTCTCTTGGTGTTGCTCGTAGGTCAGCAGCGCGCGGCATCGCGTACACGTGCTGTCCGAAGGGGCGACTTCATTGTGGCATTTCCAGCATTGTCCGAAATACCGGCATAGCCCCGGCGTTTCCACGGCGAACCGCCATTGGTGGTCGGTGGCCGGTCCCCGGACGATCGACGTTTCCGTGATCAGACCACGACGAATCTGGCGGATAATCCGATCCAGCGTCACACCGGGAAACGGCCGGAGATGCTCCAACACGTACCACGGCCCGGCATGTGCTCTCATTTTCTCGATCATGCGGGCGCTGAGGTCTTGCCCGCACTCGTCGCACGTATTCTGGGTCCTTCTCGCCAGTTGGCCGCACGAGACGCAGGGAATGGCCTCACCGTGCCAGGCCTTCTCGATGGCCTTGCTGAGCGGACCAAAACCCTTGCGCGCGGCCACCTCTAACGGGTGGTTGCCTGCCGGCAGCTCGGGTGCCTGATCGCCGCCCGTATCGGACTCGGCTTGCGGAGATTCTACAGGTTCTACCACGCCAATTCGCTCCATTGGAGATCCATGATCGATCCCATGCCTACCCATTTTAGGCGATTATCATTGACCGGACAACGGACGGGTCGATTGGCCGGGAACGTGTCCCGGTTCGTTCATTGTTCCGGACAGGACGAGGAACGGACGTTGCGTAAGTCGCTATCCGGTGGTGGCGATCCGTTTTTCGGACGCCGATACAGAATAGGCCACCCTTTTGCAGTAGGGGTAGGGCAGGTGGTTCTCCTGGCTGTGCCGGGAGGTTCACCTGCCTTGCTAAAACGGCAGGTCAACGCTCCACCTGCGGTGGAGCAACGACCTGCCCTACGACTTCCACCGTCCGCAGATTCTGTCACGGACCCGGAGGGGTGTCGTCGATGGTTGTTTCGTTGCGTAGGGACCGCGAACGCCATAGACTCCGCCCTTTTGATGTTTTTGACGGATCGACTGCGCGCGAGATCGTACGGTGACGAATCTGATGGCGGACACATTAACGAAACCAAACTCCGGTCGCTACGACTTCGCGACCATTGAGGCGAAGTGGCAGGCGTACTGGGACGAGCACGGGACCTTTCGGACTCTCAATCCCGGTGAGCCCGGTGCCTGCACGGATAAGCCCAAATTCTACATCCTGGACATGTTCCCGTATCCCAGCGGAGCGGGGCTGCACGTCGGGCACCCACTCGGCTATTGCGCTACCGACATCGCCACGCGCTACAAGCGCATGTGCGGTTTCAACGTGCTGCACCCGATGGGGTTTGACTCGTTCGGCCTGCCGGCGGAGCAGTACGCCATTGAGACGAACGTGCATCCGTCGATCACCACCAAGAAAAACATCGAGATGTACCGGCGACAACTCAAGATGTTCGGTTTCAGCTATGACTGGAGCCGTGAGCTGGCGACCTCGAGCGCGGACTACTACAAGTTCACGCAGTGGATGTTCGCGCGAATGTTCGAAAGCTGGTTCGACGATTCGTGCAAATGGACGGATCCCCAAGGCAAGAAAACGGAAGGGCGGGCGCGGCCGCTCACCGAGCTTGTCGCCGAGTTGGAGTCGGGGCGCTGGGGCGTCAATGGCTCGCTGGAATTGGTCCGCACGCCTGACGAATCGCGGCGCGAATGGGCCGATCTCTCTGTCGACGAGCAGCGCCGTGTGCTCAATCAGCAGCGTCTCGCCTTTCTGGATGAGGTGCCGGTCAACTGGTGCCCTGCGTTGGGAACCGTGCTGGCCAACGAGGAAGTCGATTCAGAAGGTCGTAGCGATCGCGGCAACCACCCCGTGTTTCGCAAGCCGCTGAAGCAGTGGATGTTGCGCATCACAAAATATGCAGAACGTTTGATTGGGGACCTCGACGAGTTGGACTGGCCGGAGCCCATCAAGCTGATGCAGGCCAACTGGGTCGGCAGAAGCACCGGGGCAGAGGTTGTCTTTCCGCTGGCTGACAAGTGGACGGTCGATAATGGCGACTGGAAGTGCCTCGACGATTCCGTGCAGGTCAGCGGATCATTGTCCTATGTGAACTTCCCGCACGCCATTCGCGTCTACACGACCCGGCCTGACACGTTGTTCGGTGCCACCTACATGGTACTTGCACCGGAGCACGAGTTGGTCGAAAAACTCACGACGCCCGACCGGCGTGCGGAGGTCGACGCCTACGTCACGGCGGCGCGCCATCGCAGCGACCTGGAGCGCACGACGGAAACGAAACAGAAGACGGGGGTCTTCATCGGTGCCTATGCGATCAACCCGGTCAACGGCGAGCGCGTGCCGATCTGGGTGGCCGACTATGTGCTGATGGGCTACGGCACCGGTGCGATCATGGCCGTACCCGCCAGCGACACGCGCGATTTCGAATTCGCGTGCGCGTTCGACCTGCCGATCGTGGCCGTCGTCAAGCCGACGACCGAGTGGATCGAGCAGCAGATCGAGGCCCTGGCGGCGCCCATCGACGAGGTGGCCCGCGACGCATTCGATGAGATCGCCAAACACGTGCCGGAACTTGCCGAAGACGTTGTCAAGTGCCGCGAGCGCAGCACCGACTTGAGTGCCAAGACGATTGCCACGCTTCGCGACAAAGTCGGCGCCAAGAAACTCGTCGAGCATTACATCAAGAATCCGCGCACGTGGGGCGCCGCCTTCGTGGTGCCGCAAGAGGCGGTGAATTCTCCATCCAATCTGGATGCCTCCGCCGCCGCGATCGGTGACGTTTGTCTTCTGAATGGATTGTCCACAGCCGAAGCGAAGACGCAGATCACCTCGTGGTTGGAAGCAAAGGGCCTCGGGCGGGCGGCCGTCAATTACAAGCTGCGCGACTGGATATTCAGCCGGCAGAAATACTGGGGTGAGCCATTCCCCGTTTTGCACGGCGAAGACGGCGAGACGATCGTGGTGCCCGATTCGGGCCTGCCGGTCGAGCTGCCACCGATGGACGACTTCAAACCTACGCACCGCGCGGACGACGATGCGGACTCACTGCCGGAGCCGCCGCTGGGTCGCGCTAAGGAATGGGTCGCGGTGGAAATAGACGGCAAACGCTACCGTCGCGACCTGAACACCATGCCGCAATGGGCGGGGTCGTGCTGGTACTACCTGCGATTTATCGATCCGCGCAACGCCGAGCGATTTGCCGATCCGGAGGCGGAACGCTACTGGATGCCCATCGATCTCTATGTCGGTGGCGCCGAACACGCCGTGCTTCACCTGCTGTACGCCAGGTTCTGGCACAAGTTTTTGTTTGATCTCGGTTACGTCTCGACACGCGAGCCGTTCAAGAAGCTGTTCAACCAGGGCATGATTCAGAGCTTTGCCTTCCGCAACAGTCGCGGGCTGGTCGTCGGACCGGACAGCGTGGAGGAGCGCGGCGATGATGACTACGTACTCAAAGACACCGGCGAACCGGTCACGCGGATCGTTGCCAAGATGGCCAAGTCGCTGAAGAATGTCGTCAACCCGGACGAAATCATCAAGGAGTTCGGCGCGGACACGTTCCGGCTTTACGAGATGTACATGGGCCCACTCGATGCGGCCAAGCCCTGGAACACGCGCGACGTGCCGGGTCTCGCGCGACTGTGTAACCGAATCTGGCGCCTGGTCGTGGATGAAGAGAGCGGCGAACTCTCCACGTCTTTGGTCAACGACGCGCCGGGTGAAGATGCGCTGCGCGCCTTGCACAAGACGATCAAACGCGTCACAGAGGACTTGGAGCAGCTCAAGCTGAACACGGCCATCGCCGAGATTTTCGACTTCGTCAACTTCATGACACCGCAAGAGAAGCGACCGCGCGCCGTCATCGAGCCGTTCATCTTGCTCGTGGCCCCCTTCGCGCCGCACCTGGCGGAGGAACTCTGGCAACGGCTGGGACACACGGACACGCTTTCTTATGAGCCGTGGCCAAGCCATGACGAGGCACTGGCAAAAGACGACGAGGTGGAGATCGCCGTGCAGGTGACCGGCAAGATCAAGGCCCGCATCATGGTGGCCTCGGACGCGGACGAGGATACCTTGCGCAGTGCGGCCCTGGCGGAGCCCAAGGTGGCGGAGGCTATCGAGGGCAAGACGATTCGCAAGGTCATCGTCGTGCCCGGTCGCCTCGTAAACATTGTCGCGACGTAGGTAACGGTATGAGTCCTGGATTCGTCCCAAGCGCGTCCGAGCCGCAAGCTTCAGCTTGCGCGGTGGTGCGAACGTTTGCAGTTGGCTGGGGTCGGGGATACCGCGCGGGCTGAAGCCCGCGGCTCAGGTATTCGCGCCGGGTGCCACTGGCGGCTTGCCAGCCAGTGTGATTGACGAGCATGCTGGCATTGAACGAGGGTGCCCCCATCCGTTGCGAAGCAATGGGTGGAGGACGGGGCGCAGTCTGACTGACGAAACGGAATCAACTCGTGGCCTGGGAAATCGAGCTAAAATTGCGTGTTGCCTCCCACGACGACATCCGTCAGCGCCTACGCGACAGCGGCGCGCATTTCGCATCCAAGGTGCTCGAACAGAACGACATTTTTGACCGCCGCGACGACACCCTTCGCACAAGCGGTGTCGGCTTGCGCGTCCGCTCGACCCGCGACGCCGACAACTCCACCCGAATCGACGAATCCGCACCGGCCACGCTGACAGTCAAAGGGCCTCGTGAGCCGGGTGTGCTCAAGTCGCGCGAAGAGGTCGAATTCGCCGTTCCCAATGCTGAAATCGCCGCGCGTATGCTCAACCTGCTGGGGTTCGTGCGTGTGCTGCGCTACGAGAAGCGGCGTGAAAGTTGGCGCTTCGGCGGGTGTCTCGTGGAACTGGACGAGCCTCCGCACCTCGGGCGATTCGTGGAAATCGAAGGGCCTGACGAGGCGACGATCAACACGGTCCGCACCGAGCTGGGGTTGTCGCAGGCCGAACCGGTGGCAGATTCCTATGTACGGCTCATGATGAACTACTGCGCCGCCCACGGCTTGAACGAACGCGTGGTCACGATCGCGTAACGACCCCGTGGCGCCTCTTTCACAGGCGACACCACCATACAAATCACAATTGACAGATTCGATTCAGGGTCAATAATCGGCGCCCCGTTTCTATGATGTGATTGGCCTTGTAATCAGGATTAGAGGAAGAAAAAAGATGATTCGACGAACCGCATTGACGATGACGCTGCTGGCTGGATGTGTCTGGTGCCTGACACTCGTGGCGCGAGCGGATGACGGCCCCGCTGTGGCGCCGGATTCGTTCAAACCGGTGGCACCGCTGAAAGCGCTGATGTACGGCCAGTTGCAGCATTTCAAAGCCATGGGCCAGTTGGTCGGTAATGAGAAGGCGAAGGATCGCGCCGTCCGGCTCGCCATGGAAGCGGGCGTGCTGGCCGAACTCGCCAACGTCAACATTCACCACAAGGACAAGTCCGACTACCAGAGCTGGGCGCGGCAGCTTCGCGACACATCGTTGGAGTTCGCGGCGGAGGCCGAGAAAGCCGAGGGTGCAGACCAGTCGCGCCTGGAGTCCCTGCACCAGAAGTTGAAGAACACCTGCACCGCGTGCCACGACATGTACCGATAGGGCGCCTTCCACTCAGCAATCCCCCGCGGTGCCTGGCGTGCATGACCCGTAGGCCGGGTTGTTGAACGTGTCCGTTGCCGCGGTTATGTGCTTTGTTCGAAGCGAGGAAGCGACTTAGCGATGAAGCTGTAGCGTGGGGAACTCATGTCGGGTCATGCCTGAAGACTCATTCTCGATCACCGCCGTCGTGGGCGGTGGGTCAGGAGGCAGGTCCGGAATTTTGCCCAGCGGCTTCTTCACGACGCGTTCCTGATCCGTCACGATACGCATGAGATGCTCGTACCCGTCGTCGTTTAACGTGAAATTCTGCAAGCGACAAAAAGTCCATCCGTAAAGGAAGTCGACGATACTGGTTTCCGGTTCATCATGGAACAACACGGGAATCAGCCGGGAGTTACCTTTTTCATCATACCGTTCATGTTCGAGCAGATTCCCTTCCCAATACGCGCCCTTGCCCCTTTCCCCGGGGGCACCTTGCCTTCCATGCGTCGCTTGTACTCCGCGGTGCAGATGCAGAGGACAAAATCCGAGTGCTCCTTGCTGGTCTGTTCGTTACACCACCTCGGCCAATCGACGATTTCGTCGGTATGGAATTGATCGAGTTCGACATCGATGCCGTCGCCCCGAAGCGCCTGAGCCAGCGCCAGCACGCGCTCGCTGTGCGCTTTGGAGTCATGGCTGTAACTGATGAAGACCCTGGGCATGTCTGAGTCCCTTCGGAGGCGCAAAAGGAACGGGCGCCTGGGCTCGTCGCACGGTTCCCTGATGATTCCGTCCGATTGAATATACCCGGAACTGGAGTACGGGGAAATTCCCTATGGCAATGATCAAGATGGGCGGGAGGCGACGGAGCGGCGGCGGGGGTATGCCTGTGAGCCCCGGGCAGGGGCGACCGGTTTGTAGCCCATTGGCGGCAGCCATGGGTCTTCGTTTGCCCATGATTTGGTGAGCCCCGGTAGGGGCGACACGATAGTGGCATTCAACAACGATGGGTCACCCTTGCCGGGGTTCATGTGAGGAGCGGCACCGTATCCCGCGGTTTCACCGCGGGCTATGAACCGGTCGCCGCTTCGCGGCTTGGGGGGTGTTGGCGAGTTTGCGAGGCCGTGGGCGCACCACGGCAACTGTCCCCTGGCGATTCCCCTCGCATTTCCAATCGACCCCAAAACGCAGCGGCCACCGCAGGGGGCGGCCGCTACGATTTCCTCATTGGGGCGAACTACCGGTAAGTTCTTACGGCACCAGCGTCACAATGCCCTCGCCGGAAGCGAGGGTCATCGGCCGATCCAGCGTGTTGGTACCGATCACCCAATCACCCGGCTCCATGATCCAGAGCGTGCTGCCCTCCGGCGCCCAAGTGGAATAGGCCTGGGTCAACCAGACCCAGGGATCGAAATAGGTGCCCGTGCCGAGCATGTAGCCGCCGGTGCCGACGAAGTACCAGTCACTTTCCGGATACAGGAACGACATCACCTTGGCATCCCAGAAGCTCATGTAGCTGCGGTTGCCGATGTCGTCTTGCCAGCCGGTATTGGGCGGCAGTACGGTGATCGTGCGGCAATTGTCAAGATCCGAACTGCAACTCCAAGTCGTGCATTGCACATCGGGATCCGCGCCGCAGCACGAGAATGCGCATTCGCCGTAGTGCATGATCGATTCAAAGTCGTAGGGACCGTAAACGCCGGCAGTAGGGTGCTTATTGAAGTTGTGTTCCTTCCCTTCGATGATACGGTCCGTTTCGATCTGCACATACGTGTCACGATCCGGGCGCGACTGCTCGTGCCAGTAGCCCAGCGCGTGTCCGAATTCGTGGACAATCGTGAAATGCGTGCCCCAACTGGCGATGTTGATGATCTGCTCGCCATTCACCATGCCCACCGAAGAGCTGTTTGTCGGCTCCGCGTCACCGTTGGAATCGCGTACGCGAATGCGGTTGAATCCGTATGTGCCCGGGTCATAGGGTACGAAAGTGATGGCCGCGACATCCTCCCATTCGGCCATCGCATCAATCGTCCGTTGCTGGTTTTCAGCGTTGACGTTTGCGTCGAACGTATATTGCACGAGTCCGCCGGGCCAGAAATTCGTGGCGTACACGGCGCGATCATTCGGATCGCCGCAGATGATGATGTCGTCCTCGATTACGTCGCAGCCGATGGGCACGCCGCGTCCGTCCAGCCGCAGCTCGTCCTCCGGATTTTGCGCCGCCGCAACACCGGGCAATGAGACCGAGGCGATCAGGAACAGAATGGCCGGGCCGGTGCGTTGTCGTCGTTCGTTCATCATGGCATAGCCTCCTTATTTGGCGTTTTTCCGACCTACTGGAGACTCACGAGAACGAGTACCAGGCCGCGACCGCTCTCGAGGGAGGTCATGGCCTTGCCCAACGTGGCCCCGTGCGCGTGATCGAAGTTCGTGACCTTGATGGCATGACCGGGGACATCGGACGTTGTCAGCAAATCGCCAGGCTCGATCGGACCGTTCGTCGCGTCGGCCCAGACATAGACTCGCCCGGTGAGTGCTACAGGATAGGCACCATCTGCGACACTGGCCTTTTGCCCCATCATCATGCCGGTCTTGACGCCGCCGGCGCCGCTGACGATGCCGGCGACCGTGTGATCGTAGGCCTCGTCGCAAACGACGAGTTTGCCGGGGTTCTTTACGTCAATGCAGAGGACCAAGCCGGGTTCGACTTTCGTTGTGTCATCGTTGACGTCGAACTGCTCGGACAAGTCGGAGCCGCCGTCAATCTGCAGCACGTTGACCGTCGTGACGCCGGTGCTGTCGTTTACACGAAAGACCTGGGTGTTGGTCCCGTAGGTATAGACCTTGATGTCTCCGTAGAACTTGGCCGCATTGAGACCGCCCTTGGCCACGAGACCGTTCCACGGCGCTTCGGCGTGGACGCCGACTCCCTCACCGCCCTCGGCGATGGCCATCACGGCCGTGCCGTAGTCGCCGGTGGCGTTGGCGTACACGGCCTTGCCTTGCGAGCCGGCGGCCTCAAACCATCCGCCCCGGTTGTCGACAGACGATCCGCTGCTGTTTGCTCGACCTCGAACGCCGTAGCCACCGTCCTGGCTGGAGCGGAAGTAGCCGCCACCGGTGCCGCTGGACGTGCCGTAGACGGCAGTGCCGTCGCCGGTGGCATACAGCGCATAACCCAAGTCCGCCTGCGCAGAGATGCCAATGCCGGATCCGATCGCCCGGAAGGAGCCGGCTGCAGCGTCGCCCGACGTAGCGTTGTTGATGATGCCTGTAATGGCTGCGGTGCCGATCGGTCCGCCGGTATTCGTGATCTTGAAGGCCGACGATCCGTCGACGTCAACCGTTTCATCGACGGGCAGCGTGAAGTCGCCGCCGCCGCTGGGTGGCGCCTGCCAGGTGGCATTGCCACTACTGTCGGCAGTCAGCACATGACCGGCCTGCGCGGAATTACCGACTCGAAGATTCGTCGTATGAACCTTGCCGTTGACGTGCACGCGCGCGTCCGGATTATCCACACCGAAGCCCACATTCCCAAGATCAAAATTGACTCGACCGAGTGTGTGGATGAGCAGTGTGTCGTCCGTGTCTTCCTGAATGTAGCAGTAGTTGGCATTGCCGAAGTTAATCTTGCTTCCCCATCCGTTGGTGCTGCTGGACTTATATAGAAGGAGCTTGTCCTGTCCCGGTCCGTCAATCGTCAACTGGTGCGAAGGCGTCGATGTTTCAATGCCGACGTTACCTCCGGTGTAGTAGACGTCCGCACCGTTTGTTTGCCATGGCGACACCGAGCCGGCGGGTGGTGCCTGCCACGTACCGACGCCAGTGGCGTCGGCCGTCAGGACATGGCCGGCGGTGGCGGTGGTGCCCAACCGAAAATCCATGAATCTCGCCGAGCCGTCGAACCGTGACGTTCCGACGACATGCAAGTCGGACGATGGGTTGGATGTACCAATGCCGACCTGACCGCCGTCGTAGTAAATGTCACCACGCTCGCCGAGCGCCCAGAGATTTCCGCCTCCTCCAGCATTGCAATCCAAAACATTGCAGACGCGGTCACCGTTAAGATCCTCGGTGGCTTCATCGCAGCGTCCGTTCTGGTTCGTGTCCCAACATGAGATTCCGTCGTCACCATCCGCGCCGGGAGATCCGGGTGGTCCGGGTGGGCCTTGCGGTCCTTCGGGACCCTCTGCTCCCTGGGGACCTTCAGGTCCTTCCGGCCCCTGGCAGTCGAGTGCATCGCACACTCCGTCGCGGTTCTTGTCTTCCGGATCGATGTCGCAATTGTTGTCGCCGTCGAGGTCCCAGCACGCCAATCCGGGGATTCCACTTCCGGCCGAATCGAACGCGTACATCGCGTAGGGCGCCGGCGTGATCATTTGTCTTGGATCCAGCGTGCCGCCTCCGTTTTCCGATTCCAGGGAGATTTCGAGCCAGCGGGGGTCTCCGTTGAACAGGTCACGTTCGGTAAACGCCAGCTCTACGGTGAAGAGTCCGTTGACTACGACAACACCCGGAACGACCACGGTGTCCAGAAGACGGCCGGCCACATCATCATCCCACAGGCCGAACGTCATGTCGGCTCTGCCGTTATAGGGCCCATTCTCGAACTTGAGCTGCCCCTGATACGTGAAAGGCATGGGGGCGGCGGTCGCCAGAGAGGCGCAGGCGCCAAACGCAATGACCGTCATCGCGACGGTCCTGATCCACTTTCCGGTATACATCGCTTTGTTCCTTTCGTGTTTGTTGATCACGATTGCTTGTCCGCAGAATTCATATTTCGCTTCGTTTCTCCGTTTGCGAGACGATCCGGTTGAAATCTACCGGATCAGTGATTGAACATCTCTTGCACGGCCGCAAAATCGTCCAAGTCCACGTCGATGTCGTCGTCCATGTCGAAACAGACGCAGTCTGGCCTGGGACGGTGATTGGGCCCCGTGACACAATCAGCCAGCGCGCTGCAATCCAGCATGTTCAGCGTGCCGTCCCAGTTGCAGTCGCCCGGCCCGATGCCAAACCAGAATCCGCCTGTCAATGTGAATCGCTCGACGGTAAGGGTCTGGCCGGCGTCACACTGGCCGATCGTGCCGGATACCTCCATCCCCGTGCCCGCGTTCGTCATGATTCCGCCGCCGTCGAGCGTCGACCAATCGAGTTCAAAACTTCGGGCGTGTCCGATCTGCGCTGCGGCAAGCGCCATGATCGCCACCCCGACAGTGTTCCATCTTGTTGTGTTCAGCCGCATAACCGACTCCTTAATCGTGTGTACTGTGTCGATCTCGAACATATCGGACCGTCGAAAGGCCATGATTGCCTTGTTTCCCGCAAGCAGATACGCGACAATGGCGGATTAGAGAGGCGAAGATTTGCGTGTTCGGGATGAGGAGGCTGGCTTGAAGAGTCCGTCCGGCAAAACAGATGTGACCACGCTGCTCGAGCAGGCGAGCACCGGCGACGAATCAGCGGTACGCCGGCTGATGCCCCTGGTGTATGACGAACTGCGCCGATTGGCGGAGTTTTATTTGCGCCAGGAACGGAGTGATCACACCCTTCAAGCCACCGCATTGGTTCACGAGGCGTACCTGCGGCTCATCAAACAGGATCAGGTGGACTGGCAAAACCGCGCTCATTTCTTCGGCGTGGCGGCGCAGTCCATTCGTCGTATTCTGGTCGATCACGCGCGCCACCATCAGCGCCTCAAGCGCGGCGGAGACCGCCAGCGCATTGCATTGGACGATGATGTGGCCATTGATGATGGTCGAGAGTTGGATCTTGTCGGGCTGGACGATGCACTGACCAAACTCAGTAGCCACAACCCGCGTGCGGCCGAGATTGTGGAGCTTCGGTTCTTTGGCGGGTTGACGCGCGAAGAAGTGGGGGAATACCTCGGGGTGGCGGTGCGCACGGTGGCCGACGATTGGCGGTATGCCAGGGCATGGCTCCGTCGTGAACTTTCGCCGGGACCCCTGTGATGCCGCATGAGGAACAAGACAGGGTCCGCGAAGTTTTCCTCGCCGCTTGCGAAAAGAGTCCGGAAGAACGGCCGGCATTCCTGAAGCGTGCCTGTGGACGGGACGAGAGCCTCCGCCGAGAGGTCGAATCGCTTCTCTCCTGCGACAATCGCGACGACAGCTTTCTGCGCACACCCATTCTTGCCGGGCAATCCGGGGGCAAGCCCGGCACCGCTCAGGATTCCGCGGTACACGATCAAGCCGACCAAACGGAAGTCATGGGTCACAGAAGACCGGCGCCCTTGTCCGAGGCGCTACCCGAAAGGATCGGGCATTACCGCATCGTCGACATTCTGGGCGAGGGCGGTATGGGTATCGTGTACCGTGCGGAACAGGAGAGCCCGCGCCGCACGGTGGCCTTGAAAGTCATCAAGCCGGGTGCCGAGTCGCGTGAATTGCTGAAGAGGTTCTCCCATGAAAGCCAGGTACTCGGATGGCTGCAACACCCCGGGATTGCGCAAGTATTCGAGGCCGGCACGGCGGACACCGGGCGAGGCGTGCAGCCGTTTTTCGCCATGGAGTTCATCGACGGCCGGCCACTACACGACTACGTGCGTACCACCGCATGTGACATGCAGGTCCGTCTCGAGATATTCGCGAAGATCTGCGATGCCGTGCACCACGCGCACCAGAAGGGCGTCATTCATCGCGATTTGAAACCGGGCAATATTCTGGTGGATCGAAGCGGGCAGCCCAAGATCCTCGACTTTGGTGTTGCGCGCGTGACGGACGCGGATGTCCGTACCACCACGCTTCAGACCGATGCCGGCAAGTTGATCGGCACGATTGCCTATATGAGTCCCGAGCAGATTGGCGGTGACACGCGCGAACTCGACACGAGGTCGGACGTCTACGCGCTCGGCGTAATCCTCTACGAATTGCTGGCCGGCCGGCTGCCCCACGAAGTTTCCCACGTGACCATTCCACAGGCCGCCCGCATCATCACCGATGAGGACCCCGCCTCGCTGACGTCCGTCAACAGAAACTTCCGTGGCGATGTCGACACCATTGTCTGCAAGGCCTTGGAAAAGGACAAAATCCGCCGCTATCAGTCGGCGTTGGATCTCGCGAACGATGTTCGTCGCTTCCTGGCTGATGAGCCGATCGCCGCGCGCCCTGCGACGACCATCTATCAATTGCGGAAGTTTGCCAAGCGAAACAAGGCGCTGGTGGGCGGCGTCCTGACCACCTTGGTGGCGCTGCTCTTCGGTGTGGTCGGAATCTCGGTACTGGCTGTGGGCATTTCCCACGAGCGCGATCGTGCGCGAGAGGCGGAACAGCGTGCGGAAGAACAACGAGCGGAAGCCGAGCGTCAGGTGCAACTGACGCAGTCGATCAATGATTTTCTGAATGACGATCTCCTGGCCGCCGTATCGCCCGAAGAAATGGGGAAGGACGTGCGCATGCGCGATGTGCTGGACGCCGCCGCGCGCAACATCGAAGGCAAATTCAAGGGTGAACCGGTCATCGAGGGATCGCTGCGCACGACGCTGGGAAACACATATAAGAAACTGGGTGTTTACGATGTCGCAGACGAACAACTCGAACGTGCGTTGAAAATCGCACGCGAGGGTCTCGGTGAGGAGCATCCGCAGACTCTCAAGGCCATGAACAACTTGGCCATCCTCTATCGATTGCAGGGACGTGTCGAGGAGGCGGACCCGCTCCTGGAAGAGGTCCACCGCGTTCGACTCGAGCAACTTGGTGAGGAACATCCGGATTCGCTCGTATCCATGAACAACTTGGCAAATCAATACTATGACCAAAGGCGATTCGACGAGGCCGAAGCGCTGTACCTCAAGACACTTGACATTCGGCGCAGAGAGTTCGGCGACGACCATCCGGATACGCTGCTGCTAATGAACAATCTCGGTGCCCTCTATGACGAGTGGGGGAAATTCGACAAAGCCGAGCCATTATATGTGGCCGTGCTCGAGGCACGACGTCGTCTGTTCGGCCCCGACCACCCGGATACGTTGGTATCCATGAACAACCTCGCCGTGCTGTATTATAACCAAAAGCGATACGAGGAGGCCGAGCCGCTCTACATCGAGACGGTGGAATCGCGGCGCCGTGTGCTGGGTGAAGAACACCCGCGTACCCTGCAATCGGAATCGAATCTGGCGATTCTCTGGAACGAACTGGGTCGCGCGGCCGGGAGCGAAGCGCTACGAAAGAAGACCCTGGAGGTGCAGACGCGGGTACTTGGCGAGGATCATCCCGATACGCTGAACACCATGAACAGCCTGGGCGTCTTCTACCAATCCGTGGGACGATTTGCGGACGCCGAACGCCTCTATACCAAAGTCTTGGAGAGACGACTCGAGTGGCTCGGTGAGGAGAATCCGAGCACGCAGCTCTCTATGTCCAATCTGGCGGTCCTTCTTTACAACAATATGGGTCGCCCGCGCGAAGCGGAGCCGTGGCTTCTCAGGTTGCTGGAGATCAGACGTCGCCTTCTGGGAGAGTCTCATCCCAAGACCAACGAGACGAAGCGATATCTTCTTGGTGCCTACACGCGCATGGGGGACTGGGACAAGGCGCGGCCCCTCATCGCCGAGGTCTTCGCCGATAACAAGGCACGGGCAACCGGGCCGAACGCCACGCCACGTGCCATGAATTCGTACGCCTGGGATCTGCTGACCACGCCGGTGCATGATTTGCGCGATCCGGCGAGCGCACTTGAATACGCGCAAAGGGCCGTCGACGGCACGCAAGGCAGGAATGCGGGCATACTGGACACGCTCGCGCTGGCGCAGCACATGACCGGCGACCACGACGCGGCAGCAGAAACTGCCCGAAAGGCCATTGCCTTGCTGCCTCCGGGCGCGACTGTAGACCGCGCGGACTTCGAGTCCAGCCTTGCCAAATACCTTATCGCGGGCGGGCGCTTTGCCGAGGCGGAGCCGCTCGTTTTGGCGCAATACGATCGCGCCGTCGCGGAAAACGAGAACGATGCCGATCGTCAGCGCGCCGCAACCGAAAAGGTGGCCGATTTCTACGACACCTGGCATGCGGCAGATCCGGGAAAGGGACTGGAGAAGAAGGCCGCATCGTTTCGCGCGCAGCTCACCCAGGACGACGTGCCAGACGTGAAGGGCATGCGTGCAGGCGCCGAGTGAGTGGCCTGATCAATTGACGCCGCCGCTGTGACTCGTCGCAATAGAACAAGCGGTACGTGGTGCATCATGGGGGAAAGGGTGCGATGACGACAGAGTCACACGATCGTGTGCAAGAGCTCTTCCTGGCTGTGTGCGAGAAGAGTCCTGACGAGAGGGACGCGTATCTTCGGCGGTCTTGCGGTCAGAATGAGGACCTCCGCCGGGAGGTCGAGTCACTTCTCGCCAGCGACCGTATGAAGGACAGCTTCCTGCAGACGCCGCTGCTCGCGCAGCGCCCCGCCTCTTCAAGTGCCGATGCCGCCAGATCTTCCGGCACCATTGGAATCGACAAGGCATCCAAGGGGGTAGTGCCGGATTTCGAATCGCATCAAAGCTGCGCCCCGAAGCGCATCGGTCATTACCTCATCACCGATGTCCTGGGCGAGGGCGGCATGGGCGTCGTCTACCGCGCCGAACAGAAGAGCCCGCGTCGCACCGTAGCGCTGAAGGTCATCAAACCCGGCGCCGAGTCGCAAGAACTGCTCAAGCGGTTCGCCCAAGAGAGCCAGGTCCTGGGCTGCTTACAGCACCCCGGTATTGCGCAGGTGATTGAGGCTGGGACGGCCGACACGGAACATGGCCGGCAGCCCTTCTTCGCCATGGAGTTCGTCGACGGGCAACCGTTGAACGAGTATGCGAAGAATGGAGAGCTCGACACAACCGCCCGGCTCGAACTCATGGTCAAAGTCTGTGATGCCGTTCACCATGCGCATCAGAAAGGCGTCATCCATCGCGATCTGAAGCCCGGTAACATCCTGGTCGACGCGGCGGGCGAGCCGAAGATCCTCGACTTCGGCGTCGCGCGGGCCACGGACGCAGATGTTCGCACCACCACGCTGCAAACGGACGCGGGCAAGCTCGTCGGTACGATTGCGTACATGAGCCCCGAACAGATCGTCGGTGACCCACGCGAACTCGACGCACGGTCGGATGTCTACGCGCTGGGCGTGGTCCTCTACGAAATACTCGCCGAGCGCCATCCCCACGACGTGACCAACAAGACCATCCCACAGGTGGCGCGATTGATCACGGAGGAAGAAGCCACCCACCTGAGCAGCATCGACCGTACATACCGAGGCGACATCGAAACCATCGTGGCCAAGGCGCTCGAGAAAGACAAGAGCCGGCGCTATCAATCCGCTTCATCGCTCGCACTCGATCTACGCAGGTTTCTTGCCGACCAACCCATCACCGCGCGGCCCGCGACCACGCTTTACCAATTACAGAAGTTCGCGCGGCGAAACAAGGCGCTCGTGGCCTCGGTGGCCTTTGCGTTTGTGGCACTGGCGGGTGCGCTGGTGTGGATGACGATAGAACGAAACCGTTCGATCAAGGCCGAGCAGTTGGCGGAAAGTCGCCGCCTGGAGGCCGAACGGCAAGCGGCCATGCTGCAAGTCGTGAATGACTTTCTTCACAAGGATCTTCTGCAATCCGCGGATCCACACTCTGGGCAGCCGTTCGACGCGACGGTCCGCAGCGTGCTCGATCGTGCCTCGGAAAAACTGGACGAGCGCTATGCGGATGAACCGCTTCACGAAGCCGCCTTGCACGCCACCCTGGGTGTCGTGTACAGAAACCTGGGCGACGCGAATCTCGCGGAAGCACACATCGGGAAAGCCCTCGAGCTACGGAAATCGTTGCTCGGTGATGAACACCGGGAGACGTTGAACACCACCGGACTGCTGGCACAGGTCTACAAAAACCAGGGGCGCTTTGACGAAGTGGTGGCACTGTTGGAACCGCTCGTCGAGGCCTGCCGGCGCAAACTGGGCGACCGGGATACCGTGACGCTCAATGCCATGTCCGGACTGGCGACGGCATACAAGGATCTAGGCCAGTTTGAGGAATCCGAAGCGTTATTCAAGGAAACGCTCTCCCTGCAACGGCAGCATCTGGGCGTTGAGGCGAGCGAGACGCTCACGACCATGAACAACCTCGCGAACGTATACCAGGGCGCGGGAAAACTGAACGAAGCGATCGACCTCCTGGCGGAGACGCTTCCGCTCAATCAGCGCATTCTGGGTGAAGACCATCCGGACACGCTTCAAACCATGACGAATCTCGGGATCGACCACAAGCAGCTCGGCCATCTGGACGAAGCGCTTGGTTTCCTTTCGGATGCGTTTGCCCGACAGAAGCGCGTGCTTGGCGAGGACCACCCCTCCACCTTGAACACCGCAAACAGCCTGGGGCTCCTCTATGTCGACCTGGGACGCTTTGACGACGCGGAGAAACTGCTCCTCTCGACACTCGATGGGCGCCGCATGGCACTCGGCGAGGAGCACCATCGAACCCTCGACTCGATGAGCAATCTCGCCGGCTTCTATGCCCGGCGCGGACGATACGAAGAGGCCGAACCGTTGGCGCTCGAAGCGCTGGAGAAGACCCGGCGTGTCATGGGCGACGATGATGCCGGCACCGTCGGACGCATGAATGTCTTGGCCAACATCTACCGGGAAATGGAGCAATTCGACAAGGCGGAACCATTCGCCCTCGCTGCGCTCGAAGCCCGCCGTCATTTGTTCGGAGGGGACCATCCCAGGACGTTGACGTCGATGCAAACGTTGGCCATTATCTATCGTCGCCAGGGACGCCTCGACGACGCCAAAACGCTCATGCAGGAAACCTACGATCTGAAGGTTGCCAAACTGGGCGCAGATCATATGTATACGCTCAACAGCGCCAACAACCTTGCCAACCTCCTCGCGCAAATGGGGCGCTATGAGGAAGCGGAAAAACTCCACCGCGACACGCTGGCGCGCAGGCGTCGTGTACTGGGCGAGTCGCACCCGCGCACGTTCAGCTCGATCGGCAACCTCGCCGAGGTGTACTATTTACAGGGAGACCATGAACGGGCGGTGCCGCTGTGTCGCAAGGCCTACGAAGGAAATCGCGAGGCGCACGGCCCCACGCACTGGCGCACGCTCGAGGTACTGGAACGGCTCGCCGAATCGCTCATCAAACTGGACAGGTCCGACCAAGCCGCTGCCGTCCTGGAAGAATCGCTGAACGATGCATTTGCGGAGATCACCGATGGCGACAAACTGGCGCAGGCCACCGAAAAGAGGATTGCGCTGCTTGATCGTTGTGGTGGGAAGGATAGGGCTGACCGCTTTCGGTCACGGCTGGAAGATGCCGGTTTGAGCCATTCCGCGGCCAAACCGTGATGGTTCCGGCCCCAGCTTGCCCCTCGTCCTCTTCTGCGGCAACATGCTCTGATACTGACGATTCGTACCTACGTGTGAAACTCAATCGTGTCCTTCGTACTGCCGCACAGGGCCGGCTTGCTGGGGCGCAACACGAAGTCGAAACGCCGGTCGTGCGGATTCTGACTCGAGAGCTTTCTCTCTAGCTTGGTACACCACCCGCCGGTCGGCTCCTGGCGGGCAGGCTCAATAAGCATGGGGATACGGCGATGACGTGTTCGCCATGAGGTTTGAAAGGAAGAACGAGAAGTGACTGAGAGATACAGGGCTGATCGATTCGGAGTCTTGCTGCTCAATCTCGGTACGCCGGATTCGACGAGTGTGCCTGACGTGCGTCGCTACCTGCGCGAGTTTCTCTCCGACCCGCGCGTCATCGATATTTCGCCGATCGGACGATGGATGTTGCTCAACCTGATCATACTACCGTTTCGACCGAAGAAGTCCGCGGAGGCGTATGAGAAAATCTGGACCGACCGCGGTTCGCCGCTGATGTTTCACGGACAGGATCTTCTTGAGAAGGTCTCGACCATTTTGGGTGAGGAAGCACAGGTCGAATTCGCCATGCGTTATCAGAATCCGTCCGTCGCGAGCGTATTGAAAAAGTTCCGCGACAACGGCATCGACCGCATTGTTGTGTTTCCGCTCTTTCCACAGTATTCGTCGGCGGCGTGGGGGTCGGCTGTGGAGAAGGTCTACGTCGAGGTCAACAAGTGCTGGAACGTGCCCTCGGTCGATGTCGTGCCGCCGTTCTACGATCATCCGGCATTCATTGACGCATTTGCGTCCGTGGCGCAGCGTGGTCTCGAGGAGGCGCGGGCCGATCTCGTGCTCATGAGTTTCCACGGCCTGCCCGAACGGCACGTCATCAAGAGTGAGAACGAACCGTCAGCCTGCCTGCAACGCGAAGATTGCTGCGCTCAGATCACGCCCGGGAATCGCAACTGCTATCGCGCCCAGTGCTACGCAACGGCCCGGCTCCTGGCCGCCAAGTTGGGCCTGCGCGATGATGGATACGAAGTCGCGTTTCAATCGCGGCTGGGGCGGTCGCCCTGGATCCATCCCTACACGGACATCCGCGTGCAGGAGTTGGCGGCCAAAGGTGTCAAACGCCTGGCCGTCCTCGAACCGTCCTTCGTGGCCGATTGCCTCGAGACCATTGAAGAAATCGGCATAAGGGCGAAGGAAGACTTCGAATCGCGCGGCGGCGAGGAACTGATCCTGATTCCCTCCACCAACAGTGACGACGCCTGGGCACAAGCCGTGGTGCGCATGATCCGCGAAGCCTGGCCCTTCGGCGAAAGCCTAGCCGGTTCGCACCGTACGATGAACGAAGTGGCTTTGAGCTAAAACGTAGGGTGCGTCCCGGACGCACCAATAAAGGAAAAAAGATCTCTACCACAAAGGAACTAGGAACGGATTTGTTTGTTCAAGAAAAACTACCCGAATGATTGTCGCATCCGTTGTAGGTAATCACCAAACATTCGTATGCTCTTCGTGCCTTTGTGGTGATGTCTTTTCTTTCTTCCGTTTCACCCGTTACCTGTTCAGCAACACCGACGCAACCTGCTCGACCGCCTCCTCAGGATTTGCCGCTGTCAGCAACTGTCCGCGCTTCGCATAATGCTGGAACGACGGCTCAGGTTCCCGTCCCAGCAGGATGACCGTCTTTTCGTGTTTCAGCGCGTAGGTGATTTCGGATAGCGTACCCAAGGCACCGGGGCAGGCGACGACCACGTCACTCGACAGCACATTGATCAGGTTCCGACCGTCGCCCATGGCCGTCATGATGGCGATGTCCAGATCGGGGGCGGCTCGCTCGTCCGTCTTGTCGGGTAGAATGCCGACGACGAATCCGCCCGCCTCCTTCGCGCCCTTGGCGGAGGCGGCCATCACCCCTTGGTCCCGACCACCATTGAGCAGCACCCAGCCCCGCTCCGCGATCCGTCGACCCAGCTCGCGGGCCATCTCGTACACGGATTCCGAGACACTCGAGCCGCCCATCACGCCTACCACCGCTTTTCGCATGGCATGACTCCTTGTCTTGCAATTCACGAACGAAATCGGGTGTTTGCAGGGCGTCCAACTCGACTTGTTCGGTCACCGCATGTAGCGGCCGCCCCCCATGGCGGCCGTTGCGCCCCGAAGGACGGGGTATGGAACTTATTCCCAACGCCTCTTGTAAGCAAGACTGATTAAGAGTGAAATCGGCAATCGCATGAAGCCGCACTTCGAGATCTTCGATCACACGGCCGACATGGGCATGCGCGTGTACGCGCCGACAATGTCCGCCTTGCTCGTCCCCGCGGCTCAAGGACTATATGCGATGATCGGCGACCTTGCGACCCGAGCGACGTCGCACGGCACGGCACGGCTTGGCCGGGCGTCGGACGTTGAGGCGGAAGAGGACCTAACCATCGAATGCGCCGGCGACGAGCCCGCGGTCATGCTGCGCGACTACCTCGCGGAATTGTTGTACCACTTCGAAGGAGACAAGAAGTTCGCCACAGCGTTTGACAAGACCGAGCTCTCCGAGCACCGCCTTCGCGCGTCGATGCGTTTGAGCGCGATCGACGAGACCCGTTCCGTCTACCACCACGAGGTAAAGGCGATCACGTATCACGAATTGGATATAATGCCCGTTGAAGGCGGATTCATGGCGACGGTGATTGTGGATATCTGAGGAGAATAGCGACGCAGCGACGTAGCGACCAAGGAAGGAAAAAGAGTTCTACCACAAAGGCACAAAGACACTAAGAAAGAATCATTATGTTTTTCAGCAAGAGTCACAGCGCGCTAATACCGTACTTTCTGCGGTGCCGATCCCCAAGCCGGTTGCGCCTTCGTGTCTTAGTGTCTTTGTGGTGGCATCCTTTTTTTGAAGCGAGAACATCATGACCGAGAAATATTCCGGACCGCTGAAGCGGATCGACGCGACGCGATGGTGCATCCCCAAGTCCTACAAGGAGGGCATGCGCGTCGACGGGATTGTTTACGCCGACGAGAAGCTCGTCGCCGCCATCAAGCAGGACAAATCGCCGGAGCAGGTGGCCAACGTCGCCACCCTGCCGGGCATTGTGAAATACTCGCTGGCCATGCCCGACATCCACTGGGGCTACGGCTTCTGCATCGGCGGGGTGGCCGCCACCGACCCGAAAAAGGGCGGCGTCATCAGCCCCGGCGGCGTCGGCTACGACATCAACTGCGGCGTCCGCCTCATCCGCACCGACATCACCCTCGACGACGCCGAACCGCGCATGGAACGCCTTGTTGAGACCTTGTTCCGGACGGTTCCCTGCGGCGTGGGCCGCGGCGGCATCGTCAAATTCGACAAGAAAGAGCTACGGAGACTAATGGAGCAGGGCTCTCGATTTGTGGTGGAAAAGGGCTACGGGTGGGGAGGCGACCTGGCGGCCACCGAGGCCGGCGGCATCATCCCCGACGCCGAACCCGACCTCGTCTCCGACCGTGCCCTGCAGCGCGGCAGCGACCAGTGCGGCACCCTGGGCAGCGGAAACCACTTCCTCGAGGTGCAGGTCATCGAGAAGATCGACGACCCGGTAGCCGCCAAGGCCATGGGGCTCGTGAAGGGCAACGTCACCGTGATGATCCACTCCGGCTCCCGCGGGCTCGGCTATCAGGTCTGCGACGACGCCCTCAAGGACCTCCGCTACGTGCCGAAAAAGTACGGTATCGACCTGCCGGACAAGCAGCTCGTCTGTGCCCCCGTCGAGTCACCCGAAGGGCGCAAGTATCTCGGCGCCATGCGGTCGGCCGCCAACTACGCCTGGTGCAACCGGCAGATCATGACTCACCTGGCGCGTCAGGCCTTCGCCGAGGTCTTCGGTACGCCCGCGGAGCGGCTCGGCATGCACCTGGTCTACGACGTCGCGCACAACATCGCCAAAATGGAGCCCTACGACGTCGATGGTCACACCTGCGAACTCTGCATCCACCGCAAAGGCGCCACGCGAGCGTTCCCGCCGGGTCATCCGGAACTGCCCGATCGCTACCGATCGATCGGCCAACCGGTCCTGGTGCCCGGCGATATGGGCCGCGCGAGCTACGTCCTGGTCGGCCAGCCCGGCTCGATGGAGCATACCTTTGGCAGTTCATGCCACGGCGCCGGCAGAAGAATGTCCCGCGGCGCCGCCATCCGCGCCAGCAAGGGCCGTTCGATTCGCAACGAGCTTTTGGAACGCGGCGTCATAGCCCGCGCCCGAGGCCGCACCGGCCTGGAGGAAGAACAACCCAACGCCTACAAAGACGTCACCCACGTGGTGGATGTCCTCCACACCGCCGCCATCAGCCAAAAAGTCGCGAAGCTACGACCGGTGGGGGTGATAAAAGGGTAGAGGAAGAAAAGGAACATGATAATCGGTTCCGATGACCCGCAGCCCAGAGCGCGACTAAAGTGTTGGAGCGCTCTATCGGGTGGGAATTCTAGCGTCTCGCTTCTTGATCTAGGGTCCAATCAAGGTAGCATTTTGGTTTACATCCCGGTGAATGGAGAGACCAGCGTCGCTGGGAGCCTGGTGCATACGCGATGAATGCAACAATCATAGAATGTCCTAAATGCGGTGTGCACAACCGAGTTGGTATGCATTCCACCGCCGTTAGGCCCATCTGCGGTCGCTGTGGCACGCCACTTGTGCAGCCGGTCAACGACGACGACCGACGGCGCGAAGTTGGTCGCTCACACCATGCCCTCTCGCTCTTACTTGTCCTTTTCATCGGAGCCGTCTGCTATGGCATTGCTGTTACACCAGCAATCATGCGGGAGAGCGCTTCACAACTGTCCGTGGAGGAATACCGAAGAACCGAGGCAGTACGGACGCAGCTTGAGCGAGACTTGGCTGCAAGGAGAACGGCTCTTAAGAAAGAGCTAGCCGCAATCGATGCGAACGACCTGCAAAGAAGGGCCTCGGAAAAATACGGACGAGAGTTTGAGGGACGACTATCCTACGACAAGCGATTTGCCCTTAGCACGCGCGAAAAGGCGAAGCTTCGGATGCTGGAATTTTCTAGTAATTCGGCAGCACCGTTTCCTGATGTCGTACGTGCCGTTGCTCGCGAGGCATCACCACCCGGTTCTGAAATCAGCGTCCGCGAGTTCCACGGCAGCATCGCACTTCATATCGACTTTGACATGTCCAGCATGACATCGGGAGAACATGGTACACGAACCAAACACTTCACGAAGGACTCGCTACGAAGGGAGGTCATTATTCTGATTTCTCGTGCGACAAATGACATCTTCGAGTTCTGCCGCGATCTCGATCTATCTACTATCCACGTCGGCTGCCGTCATTACGTCGAGATTCAACACCCAGACGGGACGATGCGAGAGAAAAACAAGATGCTCTATAAGATACGCCTACAGAAAGATCGCCTTCGCCGAGTGGCAGGGAACCCGTTCTTAGACGTGTATTCTACGGCCGAGTACTTCGAAGTCGAGCAGGACAACTTCAAGGACATCGAGATAATCATTACCCGCCCATGAGTGTCAACAAGACATTAACCGTATTGCTCCTTGCCGCGCTTCTGGCGTGGGGCATCGAGGCACTCGTCCTCCACCAACGGAGCGCTCGCAAGGCGGAACAAATCCGAACCGACGAGGCCCAGGCGCGGAGTCGGCTAGCACTGGAGTTCATTTCAAAGCAACAAAATCTTGAACAGGAATTTGTTGACCGCAAGCACCTTGCAACCGGCAAAACAGTGTTCGACAGAATCTTCAATACTCAAGGGCACAGCATATCGGAATTAATCCAGAATATTGCATCCGAGGCCCTTCCTGATGGCTGGACCTGCGATGTGAGGGTCGAGGAATTTACGAACTTCATTTTGCTCGTTTACCTTCCGCGTGAATCCCACGTGGTGCCCTTTAATCGGCTAGCATCGTACTTCGAACCACTTCTAAAGTACTGTTCGTCGTATCTTACAAGCGTTGCAGTGTTCGATGGGAGACGCAAGAGCTACCTCTTCTTGGATGAGACAGTGCTCGACGAACTCAAGTCGGACAAGCACATCTCCACGGAGATGATTCGTCGCGCCGAGGACCAGGGTCAGTCTTTTACTCGATTCAATAGCGTAACACTTGAGTGCAAGAAACGCGATTCGCATCTTTTCCTTCCCATCGAGGTCGTAGGACCTAATGGGGTCGTCAAATGTGAAGCTCTCTTCGATACGGGGGCGACCACAACGATGCTCTCGAATGGACCAATATCCAAGACGGGAGACGAGAACCGAGAAAACGCGCCTCGTCGCAGTTTTAGCACTCCTAATGGCTTGTTAGCCTGTCCCATCGTATCCCGAGGCCTCGATGTTGGTGGACTTCGGAAGACAATTGAAATTGCAGTGAATGAGAATGACACACAGAATCTCTTGGGCAGGAATTTCTTTGAAGGTATGGAATACATCGTCGATTTCCAGGTACCAGCCATATATGTGTGGGAGAAGTAGTGCGAGATTTTCGGCCAGACGGTGCGCACAGACACGACGATATTGTCCGTGGCGAACTCAAGATTCGTCGTCGGCGCGGTGTATACTCCATGGCCTCCAAGGTTCGCGAGTGCAGGCCGCTTCAGCGGTCTTCGCCCGCATGGCTAATAGGCCGGGCGTTTTACGCCCGGTGAGCGGACCGATTCCCTTTCGACATGAGCGTCAGTCCGTTTCAACGGGCTTCCCCCGACACCCCGCAAAAAGCCCGCTGAAGGGTCTGTCGATTTACTGTAAGCGCCCACCAGAGCCATTGTTGACGGGTGGGGTATGCTGGCCCGCGTGTTGATT
>Ga0055452_10000009_pt1 | contig 39977 bp, 39 predicted proteins | sample China_Galinas_PW_6_FD_57735 | JGI IMG/M metagenome (GOLD analysis project Ga0055452, IMG submission 57735) | Wetland microbial communities from San Francisco Bay, California, USA, that impact long-term carbon sequestration - China_Galinas_PWC_D2 | ecosystem: Environmental > Aquatic > Marine >... | reverse complement strand
CCGCCACAAACGACTCGTCGGATTCTAAGTACGGACGAATGATCATGACTCCTCCTGCACTCGGACCACGGCCGCCGTAATGGCCCCGGCGATCCGCCATCTTGTGTGGGACCCTTACTTTGAACGAACCGCAGCCGGACAGGCGGCGATTCGACGTCTCCTAAGCCGTTGCACGATCACGCTGTTCTGCTTGACGCCAGTACATTAACTGCTTCATCCCACGGGATCACATGGGAGCCCGCAGGCAGGCGGATTACAAAGGCTCGATAGACCTTTTTTTTGAACGAAACCGCTTGATCGGGTATAATTGGTCTACTGGCGAGGGATTGTCAAATCTTGTTCGGTGTGCCTTTTCTCCGCACCTTTGGGGAGGAGCGAACATGTCGGTTCTACGGATCAGAGCGCTTATTTGTGCCATGGTGGCTTTCGTGTTGGTACGCGCGGCAACGGGCCAGCAAGTCATTTATGTGAACGACGATGCGACCGGGGCGAACAACGGATCGAGTTGGGACGACGCATTTCCCGCCTTGCAATCCGGATTGGGCCTAGCCTCGAGCGGTGACCAGGTTTGGGTTGCGGCGGGCGTGTATCGTCCGGATGACGTTGGTACCCCAAACAACCGCAATGCCTCGTTCGTATTGAAGGATGGCGTTCAAGTCTACGGTGGCTTCGCCGGCAACGAATCATCCCTGTCGCAGCGGGACTTTCTCGCCAACCCCAGCATTCTATCCGGAGACTTGCTCTCCAACGACGCGCCGGTGAACTGTTCCACCGACGCCCAATGTACCGGCGTAGGTGAACGGTGTTGGCAAGGCCTTTGCATCCTCAAGGCGTCGATTGACGACAACAGCTACACGGTGGTCGCCGCGGACGGCGTGAATTCATCGACGGTCCTGGACGGCTTCACCATCACCGGCGGATATGCAAACGGACCGCCGACCGGCACTGAGCCCGTTCGGGAGCGCTATGGGGCGGGCATGTATGTGCGGTATGTAGATACACCCACGCCGATTCCCAGTGAGCCGGTCATCAGAAACTGCCGGTTTGAATGGAATACTGCCGCCGATTGGGGTGGCGCCATCTTTGTACAGGCACATCCCGGCACACCGGACGGACCTCTCATTCAGAGTTGCGTGTTTTCCCACAACGCCTCATTCCAAACGGGTGCCACCGCCCTCCCACTGGGCGGCGCCATCTGTAGCTTCGACACCGATACGCGGGTCGAGCAGTGTACGTTTGACGGAAATGCCGCCGCCGGCGGGCTTGGCGGAGCCGGCGGCGCGATCGGCACGCAAAATATCGCACTCAATCTGGTCTTGGGACGCTTTCCCTCGATGAAGATCGACCGGTGTGTCTTCGCGAACAATCTGACGGATGGGTACGGCGGTGCCATGTACGATTCGCACAACGACACCGTGTTTACGGATTGTGAATTCGTGGGGAATAGGGCGGGCACGGGCGGCGGATACGCCAATGTCGGGGGCATGCCGACCGTCCTGAACTCGATCTTCGTCGAAAACGAGGCCGTGGAAACCTCGCAAGTCGTCGCATCGAGTTCAGGTGGCGGCTTGGCCATGCCGGGCAGCGATCAGGATCAGGAAGCCATCATCGTAAACAGCTTGTTCGTCCAGAATATCGCCACGGACATGGGCGGTGGCGTCTACTGGCAGCCGTTGGTCAACCCTACTGGGATTCGTAGGATCGTGAACACCATCGCGAGAGGCAACACGGCCGGTGGCAGTGCAGATCAGATTACCGTTGACGGTGCTGTCGAACTCGCCCCTGAGATCAAGTTCTGCAACGTCGAGGGTGGTTGGACGAACGTGGATTGCCCCGCCGGTTTCCCAACCTGCAATATCGACGGCGACCCCTTGTTTGTGTCCGCGGCGACAGGGGATTTTCGACCGGCGGCCGGCTCGCCTTGTATCGACGCCGGTGATAATGACCTTATTCTGTCGCTCGACCTCGACACGGATTTTGACGGGACACCGCGCCGTCAAGACGATTGCGACACCGTGGACAGTGGTCGGGGGGACCCACCGCTTGTCGACATCGGTCCCTTGGAACAACCGGAGTGTGCATCGCCCCCGATTCCGACGTCCTCCTCATGGGGTCTGGTGGCAATGGTGTTGGTTCTGTTGGTCGTCGGTTCGATTGGAATCGAGAAGGCAGCACCGAAACCGCACACACACTCACGTTGAGCCCGAGCGCCTTTTCCTGCCAGCCGGGACTCGTTCGTCCTTTTCCGCACGTTTACCGATAGGACTAATCTTCGGACGGATCCGCCAGCTTTCTCTCGAGGATCTGCATCTCCAGCTCGGCCAGGTCGCGCTGCAATACCGCCGCGCGGATCTCCATTTCCATCGGCCGCGCCTCTGATCGAGTGGCCATGCCTTCGTCAACCAGAGCGTGGATGCGATCCAACCGCGGTTGCAGTTCGTTCACGCGCCGCGTGGCGATCTCTCGTTGTGATTCCACCGAAAACCGCATGTCCGCGAGTTCCACCTGGCGGCCCGTGCGTGCGCCGGATAGAAAGTCTTGGCGAAGTGCAAGGCGTTTTTCTACCATCGATACCGCTGCCTGGGCGAATTCACCGGCTTGCGCCATCATGGACGATTCGTTCAGGTCCAGTGCGCGGGCGGGCACCTGCTTGTCGATCATCGCGACTCTCTTGGAGAGCAAGGCCTGTTGAAGCACGAGCCGTTCGGTCACAAAATCTCGGCCCCGTACGATCGGCGCGGAGAGCGATTCGTCCGGTTCATGCCCGGTGATCCGCGTCTCTTCCACGTCAAGCGCGCGAGTTGCGGCATCTGTTGCAACTTGCGCGAGCTCGAGCCGCATGTAGTCAAGGTGTTCAGGTGCGAGGACACCCGCGGCGGCGCGTGACTCGGTTTCCTGCAGTTCCTCGATGAACAGGTCGCGCCGGGCATTGGCGAACTCCAATTGGGCCTCCGCCTTCGCAATGATTAGATCCGCCGCCTGCGCACGAAGTCGTTGCGTAACCGCAAAGGTGCCGGCGCTGCCGATACACATGGCGATGAGCGCCACGAGACCGGTTGTCCAGCGAAGCCTGGGAATCACGTTGGCGCGTGCCGACAGACCATGGTCGAACCGCCTATGTCGGCGAATCGTTGACCGCAATTCCCGTTCAAGATTGCCGACGAACTCCGGATCCGGGCGATGGGTATCGTTCATGCCAATTCTCCCTTCGTGCCCACGTGGGGCAAGAGTAGTTTTTTCAAGGCAAGACGGGCCCGTCGTAGCCGACCTTCGATGGCTCTTTCGGTCACGCCGAAGTCGGAGGCGATACTCCGAACGGGCTTGTCGTCGATATAGAACGCCTCCAGCAGCCGGGCATGTCGGGCGCTGAGCCGAGCGAGCCCCCAACAGACAAGCGCCGCCGCTTCCGTGCCATTGGATGCTGCACTGCCGAGCCCAGTATCAAGGTCCGTGGAACCGATCGGCTCCGGCCGGCGGCGACGATAGTGGTTCAGCAAGAGGTTTCGCGCGACGGTCTGAAGCCAGGCAAGCGGGCAGTCCGGGAGACCACCCCTCGCCCACGCCGTCGTGGCGCGCAAGTACGTCTCCTGCGTCACATCCTCGGCCAACTCGCGTGATCCACCCGATCGGCGCGACACAAACTCGTAAAGCTCGTTGACCGTCTCCCGGTAGGTATGGGTCAATTCATCCGGAAACCGGTCTGGTTCGCTGTCTCTCATGCGATCGCAACCTGTCTTGCTCGGCTCTGCCTCGTCGCTCATCACTGAGTATGACACGTACCGAGTCAAAAACCCACGCAAAACCTAGACGTGAATTGCCAGAACATGTCGGCACCCCTCCGGTCAGACACCGAATGTAACCGCCGCCCGTAATACGGTGTTTGCCGGTCTTTGTTGTCAGAGCAGATAGACGCGTGTAGCCAGCGTAGCGCGACCGGGGCCCATTCGTCCCGCGACCGCTGGCCCAACATCACATTTGCCGGTTACACTGCTCGCATGGACGATCCGTTTCAGCCGGGACAGCGCGCGTCGGCGATCAGCCTGGCGCTGAATACCAGTCTTGCGGCCGTGAAGCTGGTGTGCGGGCTGGTCGGTAACTCGTATGCGCTGATCGCAGACGCCATCGAATCGCTGGGCGACATCTTCAGTTCGGCCATCGTTCGCGCCGGGCTGGTCATCGCGTCGCGACCGGCCGACGACGACCACCCGTATGGTCACGGCAAGGCCGAGCCGCTGGCGGCGCTGGCGGTGGCGGGCATGCTGCTGGCGGCGGCGGCCACCATTGCCGTACAGGCCATCCACGAAATCGGCACGCCGCATCACGCGCCGGCCTGGTACACGTTGGTCGTATTGATCGGCGTCGTGATTCTGAAGGAGGCCATGTACCGCTACGAAATCCGCGTGGGGCGAGAGATCGGCAGCACGGCCGTGGCCGTCGACGCCTGGCATCATCGCGGGGACGCCCTCACGTCGCTCGCAGCCGCCGTCGGAATCACCGTCGCGCTGGTCGGTGGACCGGGTTACGAACCGGCCGACGACTGGGCGGCGCTGTTTGCCTGTCTGATCATTCTCTTCAACGGCATTCGCTTCGCACGGACGGCGATCCTAGAGTTGATGGACACCAGCCCGCAACCGACCGTCGCGGACGCCGTGCGTGCCTCGGCGATGTCCGTGAGCGGCGCCCGGGATGTCGAGAAGCTGATCGTGCGCAAGATTGGCCCCTACTATTACGTGGATCTGCACCTGGAGGTCGACCCGGATCTTACGGTGCGTGAAGGTCATGCGATCGCGCACGCCGTCAAGGACGCCATCGTGTCGCAAACCGCCAACGTGGCCGACGTGCTCGTGCACATCGAACCGCACGACGGAACAAGGTAGGGCAGGTCGTTGGTCAGGCAGAGGCTTAGCGTTGACCAGCCATCCGTGGCGACAACACGCCCCTTGACCCGGGCGTCTTCGTATGGCATAATTGCCATAGAGCCATGAAAACGCGATCGCCACAAGTCTATGAAGCTCGTGCAAGAATCGCCAAGGCGCTCGCGCATCCCAGTCGGCTGCTCATTCTCGATGTGCTTTCGAAAAAGCCGATGTGCGTGTCGGATCTGACCGAACTCGTCGGGGCCGACCAATCCACCGTGTCTAAGCACTTGGCCGTCCTCAAGAACGCGGGGTTGGTAACCGACCGCAAGGACGGCGTGATGACGTTTTACCGCCTGAAAGTCCAGTGCCTGCAGGGTTTCTGGAACTGTGTGGAGTCCGTTTTGCAGGAGAACCTGAAGTCGCATAAAGCGACGCTCTGTCGTTAATCGTCTTTTTTTTGATGGTTATATGGCATAATGGCCATGAAGGCATGAATTCCGAGGCATGATCATGAAGCAATGGAAAATCGCCTTTTCCTTTATCGCCGTATTCGCGGTGGCATACAGCTTGCCGTTGTCCAACTCCAAGGTGACGGCGGCCATCGTCGAAGCGTTCAAAATGCTGCAATGGTACGCCCGCAATCACACGCTGGCTTGTGTGGTACCCGCACTCTTTATCGCCGGGGCGATCGTCACGTTTCTGTCCAAGGAGGCGATTCTGCGGCATCTCGGTCCGAAGGCGAACAAGGTAGAGGCCTACTCCGTCGCATCCATATCAGGCACCGTGCTGGCGGTTTGCTCGTGCAGCGTGCTGCCGATGTTCGCCGGGATCTACCGCGTCGGGGCGGGGCTGGGACCGGCCGCTGCATTTCTGTACGCGGGACCGGCGCTGAACATCCTGGCGATTTTCCTCACGGCTCGCGTCCTGGGGTTCGAGATCGGCGTGGCGCGGGCGATCGGCGCAATCGTATTCGGGGTGCTTATCGGACTGATCATGGCCGCCGTCTTTCGACGGGACGAGCAACAGCGTATTCCGCCAGCTTCGGCACCCTCATCACCGGATCGACCACGACGCACGCTCGCGCAGAATGCCCTGTATTTCGCTTGCATGATGGCCTTTCTGGTCTTCAGCGACTGGTACAACCCCGGAAACGTCGTTGTCCATCGCCGCAACGGTACGGATGTGTCGGCCGTCTTACTCCAGGAGACGAAGGATGAAATCACGTTCCAGGTTGACCGACCCGTCGCAGGGATGAGAGTCGGTGACAAATTAACGCTCGCCAAGACGGAAATCAATGGAATCGACGAGGCCCGCACCTGGGTCATGACGATCTACCACGCCAAGTGGTATCTCGCTGCCGCGATGGGGCTGGCCGTACTGCTCATGGTCCGGCGCTGGTTCGATCGTTCGGAGGTGGCGGAGTGGATGCGAAATACGTGGGATTTCACCAAGCTGCTGGTGCCGCTGTTGTTCGGTGGTGTGTTCGTGGTGGGCTTTCTGGGAGCCCTTCTGCCCGATGACCAGGTGGCCGGCCTCGTGGGCGATAACAGCCTGGCGTCCAACGTGGTGGCGTCCCTCGTGGGGTGCCTCTTCTATTTCGCCACGCTGACTGAAGTACCGATATTGCAGGCCCTTATGGAACGCGGCATGCACGACGGTCCCGCACTGGCACTACTGCTGGCGGGTCCGGCGCTGTCGCTGCCGAGCATCTTGGTGATCCGTTCCGTGATGGGAAACAAGAAAACCGCCGTTTTTTCGCTCCTGGTCGTGGTGATGGCCACCACCGTGGGCATGGCGTACGGCGCGTGGCATTGAGGAGAGTGACATGAAAATCGAAGTGTTGGGTCCCGGCTGTCCCCGTTGTACCGCTTTGGCCTCCGCCACAGAGGCGGCCGTCAACAAACTGGGAATGGATGCGACGGTGGACAAGGTTTCGGATATTAACGAGATTACGGCGCGCGGCGTAATGATGACACCCGCGTTGATCGTCGACGGTGAGGTCAAGGTATCCGGGCGCGTGCCGTCGCAGCAGGAGATTGAGGAATGGCTTTCGTAGTCGCGCGCACTGCTGAGGGTGCTGCAGCCATTGCGAAGCAATGGGTGCGGGGCAGACGAGGTCAAGACCGGGTGTGGTCCCCTCGTTCTTCTACACAGACTACTGGCGTCGATCCACACCAGATGTGTAGCCATACTTCGCCCTGCAAGGGCGCCACATGTCAGCCCAGGGCATCGCCCTGGGTACTGGAGCGGATTGACATTGAAGCCCTGACAGGGCGCAACAGCCGAGGACTAGGTAGTTTCGGGTTGTCTCGCCCCTACAGGGCTCCTGGGAATTACCATTCGTTTACCCAGGGCGTTGCCCTGGGCTGTCATGTCGATGCCCCGTTGGGGCGGAATTCGATCGCACACGAACAAGAGGATAAACCGCGATCGCAAGGAACTTGTGTAGAACAACGAGGTGTGGTCCCCCACCCTTCGCTGGTGCGAAGAATGGGGCACCCGTTCCAAGAGATTGAGGAATGGCTCTCGTGATCTCGCACCGTGTCGAGTGTGCCGCGCGCGAAAACAGATAAGGACGGTCTTGCCATGAAGCCCAAGAATGTCGTTTCCATCGTACTGCTTGCCTTCGTCGGCGCCAGTGTCGCGTTTCTGATTGCAAAAGAGTCGCGGTCGGGATCGGCCGCGCCGGAAGAGTCCGCTCAGACCGCTGACACTACCGTGACGGCGGACGAACGTACCGGAGTGGAAAAAGCAACGCCACCGGTCGAGGGCAACATACAGCCGCAGCTCATCGCCTATTACTTTCACCAGACGCAGCGTTGCAAGACTTGCCTGACCATCGAATCGTACGCGAAAGAAGCACTACAGGGCGCTTTTCCCGACGAGTGGAAGAGTGGCAAGATCGCGTGGCGTCTGGTCAACATCGAAAAGCCGGAGAACGAGCATTTCGTAGCCGACTACGGGTTGGTGTCGAGCACGCTGGTCCTGGTCCCCACGGCGGCGAACAAGACAGATGACTGGCGGAAGCTGGAGAAGGTGTGGGAGCTGGTTGGCAATGAGCTCAAGTTCAAGGCCTACGTGGAATCCGAGGCGATGATGCTGCTGGAGACCGACTCGTGAGTGCCGGCCTCCACGTGGGCATCGCGTCGGCCTTCTGGCTCGGCATTCTGACATCGATCAGCCCCTGCCCCCTGGCGACAAACATCGCGGCCATCTCTTTTATCGGTCGTCGTGTGGGCACGCCTGCGGCTGCTGTGATCACGGGCCTGCTATACACACTGGGGCGCACGCTGGTGTACGTGGCGCTGGGAGCGCTGCTCGTATCGGCGGTGCTGTCGACACCTGCTGTGTCTCAGATTTTACAAAAGTACATGAACAGAATTATGGGCCCGGTTCTTATCCTGGTTGGTATGGTTCTTGCCGGGTTGATCCAGATCACGCCGAAGGGCTCCGGACTGAGCGAGGGCGTGGGCAAACGCGTCGAGGGCTGGGGAATATGGAGCGGTTTGGCCCTGGGCGTGGTGTTCGCCCTGTCGTTTTGCCCGGGGTCGGCGGCGCTTTTCTTCGGCAGTCTGGTACCGCTGGCGGTGAAGTATGAGTCATCGGTGCTGCTGCCGTTCGCCTACGGCGCGGGCACCGCGCTGCCCGTGTTCGGCTTCGCCATTCTAGTCGTGGCGAGCACACGAGTCGTCGGACTTGCGTACAACAGGATCACCCAGTTCGAGTGGTGGGCACGACACGCGACAGGGGCGGTCTTTATTGCTCTGGGGATTTACTTTTGTCTGGCCTTCATCTTCTGCGTCTTGTGAGGAAAGGAGATCGACTGATGCGCCGTCATATCACAGCCCTACTTTTGATCGGAATGCTCGTGGCGGTCACACCCACCGCCGTGGCCGGTTCTGCGGAGAAGGCCGCCGCTGCCTATGCGGACGGCGAGAAGCTTCTCGCCGCGTCGGATTTTTCCGGCGCGCTCAAGGCATTCAAGAACGCCGCCCGCGCGGACAAGAAGAACCAAGACTACGCACAACAATACGCCATGCTGCGGCAGGTCATCCGCATGCGCGAGAGGTGTGCCACCGAAAAAGACACCGAGCGTTGGCTGCAGATGGCGGGCGCCCTTCGATCGTTCTACACAGACCATCGCCTTTATGCCGAGGCACTGCCGCTGGATCGAGAGCGGTTCAAACGCAGCCCATCCTCCGAGTCTGCCGCGATGTTGGCGGAGACCCTGGTGGCCCGAGAGTTGGATTCCGAGGCCGTGGAGATGCTGACCGCCCTTCCGCCGAAGCAGACCTCCTCACGAACGATTGCGTTGCACGGGTTGGCGCTCGCACACTTGGATCAACTGGACAAGGCAAAGAAAGTCGCGGCGAATCTGCAAGGTGTAAAAGGTGAGGCATCGCCGGCCTACCAGTATGATCTCGCCCGTCTTTGTTCTTTGACGAGCAATGAAAGCGGTGCGATCAAGGCGCTGACCAGTGCCTTCGAGCAAACGCCTCCCAGCCGCCTGGTCTCCTTCAAGACCGAGGCGATGAAGAACCCCGACCTCGCCAACGTTGCCCGTACGGATGCCTTCGCATCGGCGATGAAGACCCAGTCCAAGGTCAAGGAATCCGATTGCAGCAAAGGACCCGGTTGCGGCAAGTGCCCCAAGAAGGCCAAGTGCGGCAAGAAGAAGCCGTGACTGTGACGCCGATATGCAACGTGCGCATTGCCGTATGGGACGGATGCATCAGAGCCCTGAGCGCAAGCGACGGGGCAAACGCACGGCAAGGTCTACCACCCGGCTCGGGTGCCCCATCGTTCGCGCTAGCGAAGGGTGGGGGACGACTCATACGAAGACTCGTGATCGTCCCCCACCCATTGCTTCGCAATGAATGGGGCACCCGGTGCAATGGTTGGGGCACCCTCCCCGGATCGCAGAAACGGATGTCAGGTCGGCCAACGAGATGAACACCACGCGACGGACGATGCAATTCGGTTTTCTCGTCCTTACCGCCGTCGGTGTGTTCGTCGTACGCGGCAACGCGGAGCGATGGTGCCCCTTCGGCGGCGTGGAGGCGCTGTACACGTACATCCAAGAGGGCAACCTGACGTGCTCCCTTGCGGTCTCCAACTTCTACATTCTCGGCGGCGTCCTGCTCATGACGCTGCTGCTGCGCCGCGCATTTTGCGGCTACGCCTGCCCGATCGGCACCCTGTCGGAATGGCTGCAACGTGGCGCCGCCAGGTTGGGACTGGGCGCCGCCAGAGTGCCCGCGCGGCTTGACGGCGTACTGTCCCTCGTGAAGTACCCGCTGCTGGCAGTGATTCTCTTCTTCACTTATCGTACGGCCGAGTTGGTGTTTCGCGGTTACGATCCGTGCTACGCGCTCGTCAGCAGGCACGGTGAGGACATCACGTTCTGGACGTATGCGGTGAGCGGCGCGTTGGTCGTCGGATCGCTGTTTGTCACCATCCCCTTCTGCCGCTGGCTTTGTCCGTTGGCGGCCGTGCTCAATCCCTTCTCGCGATTCGGCGTGGCGCGCATCAAGCGTGACGAGAGCGCATGTACGGGCTGTGGGGAATGCGGCGAGGCTTGTCCGATGGCGATTCCCGTCGATCGTCTCGTCGAGGTCAAAAAGGCACGGTGTATGTCCTGCATGCGCTGCGTGGACGTTTGCCCGGCGATTGATGACGCTGCCGTGACATGGGGGCCCCCGAAATCGCTGGGGAACCGCTGGTCGCCTGCGTGTCTGGTTGCCGTCGTGCTCGCGTGCACGACGGCTGCGGTAGCCGCCAGTCACTTCTTCCCGCTGCCTTCATTCGTGAAGGAGCGCGGCACGCCGCCCGCCGTCACTGCCACGGCCGAGTTGAAGGTCACCGGTCTGAATTGCCGCGGAAACGCGACGCTTTTCATGTACTTCCTCGAGCGCGATGACGCGTTCGAATTGCCCGGCTATCTCAAACTAGAGGCCTGGCCGGGCCCCGGTACCGCCCAAGCCCGCGTCACTTACGATCCCACCACGACTGATACCGAAGCCGTCAAGCAAGCCATTACCGAGCCCTACTACGACGCGGTTGGGGAAGTCTGGCGTCCGTCTCCCTTTGAGATCGAAGGCTACGACCCGCTCGGGTGGTGAAGTCTGCGCCCGGTGAGCGAAAGCACCAGACTATTGTCTCTCCACATTCCTGTCGTTCGCGGGACGATTTCATCGAGCCGGGGCTGTGGACTGATTTGGAATGCGGTGCAACCGCCAGGTCGATTGTGTCGAGATCGACGCAACCGCGGATCATCGGCCGGTCTTGGGCGGTCGATCGGCGGTTCGTTGCAGAGCGGAAGTGAATGGAATCGTGAGCCACGCGCGTGTCAGATGGTAGTTTTCGACCTTCTAATCGGTTGCACAATGTAATAATTTCAGCTCGAATCTGAATACTAGGCTTTGTCGGAAAACGCCAATTACGCAATCAATCTCAGATAGCGTTGGATGAACGCCATTGTGATCATGCCACCGTAGTTTTTAGCTGTTTTCTCAAATCGTGAGAAGATACGGCGAGACTCTTTTAGCCAGCCGATCAACCGTTCGATGATGTTGCGATCACGATACGCCTCACGATCGAATAGCACGGGCCGCTTATCGCGACCTTCGTTAGCCTTCGACGGAATCACTGGCACAATGCCCAGGGCCATCACGTAGTCATCGATCCAATCTGCCCGATAGCCTTTATCCCCAGCCAACGCAACGGGCCAAGCCAACGGCTCGCCCGTGGCATCAATCAGTTGCCTGTCTGCGCCGATCAACACTTCATCCAATACGGTCGATTCGTGAATCTGTCCCGCGGTCAAATGAAAGTGCAACGGTTGCCCCTGGGCGTCACATAACAGGTGCATTTTGCAGGTCAAACCACCGCGGCAGCGGCCTAGGGCGTGGTCCTGCGGTTCGTCCGGATCGTTTTTTTCCCCCCGCCTGCCGCACACCGGGCCGCACGAACGATCGTGCCGTCGATGCACCATAGCTCTTCGTCGATCTCCACCAAGCCGCGCAGCCGGTCGTGGGCGGCCCGCAGCGTGCCGTCGTGATTCCACGTGTCAAACAAATCCCACACCGTCGCCCAAGGACCAAACGCATCCGGCAAGTCACGCCAGGGTGAACCGGTACGCAAGATCCAGAGAATGCCGTCCACAACCTGTCGACGATCCCGAGGGGGGCGCCCCCGTCCGTTTGGGTTCCGGAAACACGTCCGAAATCAAGTTCCATTGCTCATCCGTGAGCCGATGTCGAAGCATGATGAACTCCTTTCATCAAACTGTCCCATCATGACATCGGTCCTCGCAAGCAAAACCAGTGAGTTTTCCGACAAAGCCTAGCCCGCAGCCGAAGATTCAACCTTCGGAGAGTTCATACGTCCACTTGTCGTCTTCAGGGCATGGCACCAGACAATCACGTTGTGTAGTGGCTAATTCCCTCTAGCATCCGGCAAGAACCCGGTTGGAGACGCTACAAACAAATAGCGCTTTGTCTAATCTTCGTACGAATCCGCAGGTTTGAAGCGGCATCATGGAGATCTTTTGATTGAATCGAGCGGTCCGATTAGGTATGATCGAGGTCTGAGGTCGTGCGGAATGCGAAGTTCCGTTTGCTCGCGGCTCTCGGAAAGAAGATCCTGTTCGAAGAGGGGCTCCATGTCGACCCTGCGCGTCATATTCTGCTCAGTAAGCACGACGGCGTTCCTGTATTCGCAGATCGTGGGTGCAGCAGAGATCGAATCCAGTTTTCCGCCAAACAACGCCATCGATGCAAGGGCTCCTGTTGTAGGAAGCGCCGGCGAGTTACAGGGCTGGCAGTCTGTGGAAATTGGATTCTCCGCAGCCCTTGGTCATGTCGACCCGGGCGACTTCACTCTTTCGGAGAAAGGCGGCGATGGCATCCCACCGTCGATCGATACAGTCGCGCGGATCGATGCGAGATCGGTCTTGGTTATCTTGAAGGAACCACTCGAGCCGGGAACGTGGCTTGATCTGTCTTACGTGAGTAGCAGGACGAGCGTTTCGTTTGGCTATCTTCCGGGCGACGTCAACGGAGACGGTGTTGTATCGCCGTACAGTGATACGCTGGCGTTGATCGACTGCATGAACACCCCCGACCGCTGCGCGCCATGGCGGCAGGATCTCGATCGTAGCGGACACGCGCACTGGGAATCGGATCACCAAATGCTCTCTGCGCTATTTCGTGGGGCGGCGGGAAACACGGCGTGGGCAGGCGTACGATTGCCGCAGGACGTCTTGGCAGTCCTGACGGAGCCACGACTCGCGAAGCGCAACACATGACCCGCTGCGTCAGGTGGCATCAACGAGGTAGATGTACGTCTCTTCGTGACGGACCTGGGACCGACCGCGTTCGGCCCGGTGAGCGAGTTCGATCCGGCGGCGTTTACGCCTATGATCGATGTGCCGGTAAATCCGAACGACGAGCTGCTGGTTCACATTTGGGCGAGGAACAACACCGCATCCGACATCCTCCTTCGCTACCTTCGGTTTGATCCGCGCGCATCCAGTTTTCCATACTCGTTATTCGGGATCGACATCGACACCGGCAGTCAGCCACTCGACGGCGTACCGAACCTATGGTTCGACTATTCGGAACTTGACCCAATTGGCGATGGGCTTGGGCTTTTCCCGGCTGCGGGTCCCTTATCGACTGGGCCTTATAACGACTATTCGAATACGCTTCAGGGGATTCCGCCAGTCCCAGTTGTACAGGGCACAGACTTCAGTGCGGGTTCCGGTGATCCGTTCCTGCGGCCGCAGATCCCCATGCCCCCGAGTCGGTGGGTGCATTTGGGCGCTATGCCGATCACCGTTCCGACGGGCACGACGTCCTATACGATCGATCTGTTGAACGTTGCGAACACCGACTTGAACTTCGGTGCCGTCATCTCATTCGGGTTCGGTATCGAACCCGGCGATCCAATCACGCAATTCGCGAGCGCCCCTGGGGCTGACGGCACAATCGCGTATGCGGGGTCGGCCGAGTGCGGTGGTATGATCCTGTATGATGGCGTGCTGCAACGATTCCAGCGGCCGGTATTCGAGTGCTGCGGAAATGGCGTCGTAGAGTCAGGCGAGACCTGCGACGACGGTATGAGCAATTCGGACACGGCGCCGGACGCCTGTCGCACGGCGTGCGTGCCGCCTTCATGCGGAGACGGTGTGGTGGACACTGGTGAGGCCTGCGATGACGGTCTGAACAACTCGGACACCGAGCCGGGAGCCTGCCACACGGATTGCAGCCGCCAAGCGGAGCTCATCATCCACGTGAAAGCCGATGCGAGCGGAGCGAATGACGGATCGAGCTGGGACGACGCATTCGTCACCGTACAAGACGCGATCGCGCTGGCAACCAGTGGCGATCAAATTTGGGTGGCGGCCGGCGTTTATCGTCCTGATGACGTCGGAACGTCACTTGATCGCGAGGCCTCGATAGTACTCAAATCGGGCGTACAGCTTTACGGCGGCTTTGCCGGCAACGAGTCGGCGCTTGCGGACCGTGATTTTCAAACGTACCAGAGCATTCTATCCGGCGATTTGCTTGGCAACGACGCGGTGGTTGTTTGTTCTACGGACAACGAGTGCTCCAACCACGGCCGCCGCTGCGTGAACGGTGCGTGTGACCTTAGAGCGATGATAGACGACAATAGTTATACGGTCGTATTGGCCCTTGGTGTCAGTGCCGACACGGTGCTGGATGGGTTTGTCATCACTGGTGGTCACGCGAACGGACCTGCGACCGCGAATGTAACGCCGGAGGAATACGGCGCGGGCATGTTTGTGCGATACGTTGATGCGGACATACCCATTCCAAGTGAGCCGGTCATCAGGAACTGCCGTTTCGAGTGGAATACCGCGTTCACTTGGGGTGGCGCTGTGTTTGCGCAGGCGCATCCAACCGCGCCTGACGGACCTTCTTTTGAAAGCTGCGTGTTTTCTCGAAATTCTTCGTTCGATCCAAGTAGTCTCGCAGTTCCGTTGGGCGGTGCACTCTGTAGTTTCGACACTGATATTCGCCTGGAGCAATGTACGTTTGAGTATAATGTTGCGGCCGGTGGTATCGGCGGAGCGGGCGGCGCGATCGGTACGCAGAATAGTGTCTTCAACCTGTGGCTGGCACGGTTTCCGTCAATGAAGATCAATCGTTGTACGTTCAGCGAAAACCTGACGGATGGTTTCGGCGGCGCCATGTATGATTCGCACAACGATACTGTCTTTACCAACTGCACTTTTGTCGGAAATCGGGCAGGTTCCGGGGGCGCCTATGCGAACGTCGGGGGTCAGCCAACCGTTGTGAATTCGGTATTTGTCGGTAACGCCGCGACAGAATTATCGTCCATCGTAGCGTCACAGTCTGGCGGCGGTCTGGCCATGCCGGGCAGTGACACAGAGCAAGAGGCGACGATTGTCAATTCCCTCTTTGTCGGCAACACGGCGACGGATTCGGGCGGTGGTATTTTTTGGAGGCCGATGGACAATCCGGCCGGCATTCGGAGGATTGCGAACTCCATTGTGAGAGGGAATATGGCCGGCGGAAGTCCAGACCAGATTTTCGTTGACGGGACGCCAGAGCTCGCTCCCGAAATCACGTTCTGCAATGTGGAAGATGGTTGGACGAACGCGTATTGCCCAGCCGGCTTCCCAGCCTGCAATATCGATGCTGATCCGTTGTTTGCTTCACCGGGTACTGGAGATTTTCGCGTTGAACTCGGTTCTCCTTGTATTGATGCCGGTGATAATGGCATTGTCTTGGCGCTTGGTATAGACACGGATGCCGGGGGCTTGCCGCGTCGCTTTGACGATTGCCATACCGTGGACACGGGCTGGGGCCAGCCCCCGCTCGTGGACATGGGGCCCCACGAGTTTGCGTACGACGGCGTGCCAGATGATTGCGATCCGTGCGCGGCTGATGACCCCGTTGATTCCGACGGTGATGGTGTATCGGACTGTGCCGATCAATGTCCGGGCGTGGATGACGCCGATTTCGCGCCAGAGTGTGGCGGTGCAATACCAACCGTGTCGGCGTGGGGTCTTGTCGCGATGGCGCTTCTGCTGCTGACCGGAATCAAGATCAACTTTGGGAGGCGACAGTCGAAACCGACGTAGTTCGCGGTAAGGCGGCGGCACTGGTCACCAAATGGTGTCAGGACGAACCAAGCGGCGATTCAGGCCGTTGCTTTCGAAAGCAGGAGACAATTCTTCCTGACACGTTCTTCCGAATCGGCGGTTTGATCGCTATGTTGCGGCGACGACCTGCAGCACCTACAGGCTATTCTGAAGCGTGGCATAGTCGGCCAGGTCAATCGTGTCGCTGGTGTCCAGATCGAGGCAGGGACAGCCCGCCGGCACGGAAGCGAGCGGGCCTTCCATGCACGCTTCGAAGTTCTCGTAGTCACCCAGCGTCACCGTGCCGTCATGGTCGCAATCGGCGAATCGGGCTTCGTACGTGCCCATGTCAACGATGGGCGTGCCGGCCCCGTCCGGCGGGGCCGGATGTTCTACGAAACGGTTGAACCCATCGAGGTCGGTCGTGAACATGGCCGGAACCAGCGCGTTGCTGCCCGCGTCGATACAAGGTGACGCGGGCGACAGGCGGAGGTCATCGTCCTCGCTCCCGACGATGCCATCCGCTCCACTTACGTCATTGAACATGGCATCTTCATCGATGTTGCCATCCGAAAGCGCCACGCCTTCGACATTGCTGAAGTTGATGTCGGACGCTGTCGTGGCATCGCCGTCTATTTGCCCCGTCAGCCCACCGCCACTCGAGTCGGTGTTGCCTCGAATGATACTGTTGTTGATGACGAGATAGCTGTTGATGCCGTAAAGTCCGCCGGAATTGTCGGATGCCACGGAGTTGCCGTACACCGTACTGTTAGTCAGCGTCAGGAATGTATCCCACGTGGAGATGGCGCCGCCCTCGAGCTGAGCGTTGTTTCCTACGAAAAGCGAATTGACAACATCAATGTCGGGGGCAAGTGTTGATATCGCACCACCGCGCCCCACTTCGCACGTGTTGTCGAGAAAAACACAGTCGACAATGTCGGCGGATTGCGAGAACCCGCCGATAAGAAGAGCGCCGCCGAATTCTCGCCCAGCGTTTCGAATGAACGAGCAACCGGTCACCTCGGCATAGTCGGTAAAGAGGATCGAGAGCGCGCCGTCGCCGGAACCCGCCCTGTTATCCACGAAAGAACATCCGCGAAACGACGAGTCCTGTTTCCATACATTTACGGCGGCACCGTCATCACGAGACCGATTCGAAATGAAGTCACAGTCGGTGACTTCGAGTGACGAGAAGTTGAAGATGTCTATCGCGCCACCTGATCCGCCGGAAAAATTGTTGCTGAAGGTAGACCCGGTCACGGTGATGGGAATATTGGAGGTGTTATCATTGGTGGCGAATATGGCACCGCCGTTGCCGCCGATCGTAATGACATTTTCGTCAAACGTACAGTCGGTGATTGTCAAAGAGCCGGTATGCCCGGCCCCCGAAACGAAGTAGAAGATCGCGCCGCCGTCGCTGCGCACACGATTGCGGAGAAAGTCGCATCGCGTCAGTGTGATGTGTATGCCGGAATCGTTCACGTTCCCATCCAAAAACGTCTGCGCTTCGATTACGCCGCCGAAGCCACCGTCCGGCCCGTCGGAAAACGTGCAATCCGTCGCGACAAGGGACGATCCGGTCTCCAGGCTTACCACGCCGCCTTGGGCAGCCCGGTTGCCAACAAAGTCACAGTCCGTCAGCGACACGCGGCTTTCAAAAAATGCGGAAATGAATCCGTGACGGGTGTTGTTGATGTTGCCTGAAGCACTCGATTCGATCATGGCGAGAGAGCCGTGCGATTCCAGATAGATCGTCCCCGAGAATTCGCTGTAGTTGTCGTCAATATGGCACTGGGATATCGCCAGCTCGCCGTGGGAGTCTAGATAGAATGCGCTGCCTCTGTCCTCTCCCGGATCGAGACCGCTGGCCTTTGCGTGTGTCAGCGTTACGTTGTTGATATCGACACGCCGAACGAACCGGTCGCCCGTAAACAAATGGTAGGCGTTCTCATTCCACGTGGGATGAGTAGGGAGAAAGACGTCATCGCCGTTAATATCCCCGGTGATGATCGTCGCGGTGCCCGGCCCAACCCGGCGCTGGTCGAGAGATCGCTCGGTACCGTCAAACCCCCCGAGAATGTCCACATCCTTGAGGAGTTGAAACGTCATGGATCGGGGGTCTGCCGGATCCACCAGGCGCGAGGGCCTGTACACACCGCCGGTAAGCCAAATCTCTCGATTGGGATCGAGCGAGGCGGCCGCGTCATCCAGTGCGTCATGGAGATCGCCGTAGGCCGTGCCCCACGATGTCCCGTCACCGCCGGGTGCTGCCCCCTCCATCACGTGTACGGTGTGCGGCCCATCCTGGTCGATACGTATTTCGGCGGTAAAGAGCAAACTTGCAGCGCCGTCCTCATGCGTCAGGTTGATAAAAAGCGTGTTGGTGCCGACCTGCAAGAGCGGTGCGATATCGTTACGATAGATGTTCATGGGGGCGGTGCCGGTGGAGCAGTCCCCGCCGGTCGTATCCCCGGAAAGGGGAACGCCGTTCAGGTATACGCCTTGATTGGGTCCGCCACCCAGAGTGTCGTTGGGCCGTAGGTAGAGGTCGATGGAAGCATTCAAGATCGGAGGCTCAGGTATTTCAAAATCGATGGCATACAGAGCTGATGTGGTGGGGATGTCCAGCAGAAACACGCCGGATAGGACGGTCGCTGCCTCCGGATCCTCCAGCATGTCCTGATAGCACCCCTCCAGTGCCGGTGCTACCTGCGGCGCCTGCCCTTGCCTGGCGGCCTCGAAGTCCGCCGGCGTGAAAGCCGTCTCAAACGGACCGTTCTCCGGACCCGCAAGGTAGGTCAGATTCTCATCGAGGAATACGATCTGGTTGCAATTCCCGGCCCCGTCGCAATTCTCGAGCGGGCCGCACGCGGACTCGACCGTACACGTTCCCGCGTCGCATACATTGATTCCGCAGCCGTCGATGATGACCTGGTCGACGGGAGGGCAATCCTCCGCCGTCGTACACGGGTCGCCGCCGATGAAAGCGAAAGCGGTTGCGTCGGCCCCCTCCCCCGTAAGTCCCCATGGCGATCTTACGTTCACACCATCAAAGGCGTCTGTTCCCGCTCTGGGCGTGAGTACAGTATTTGATCGTGCGGTGGTCGTACCGCTTCTCAAGACGATAAGTTGATCGGCGTGGGCGAGATGGGGCGACCACGCAAGCCCGGCCGCCGCCGCGAAGATAAACAGACCCCGACCGAAACGAGTACCCCTATACATCTTTCTTCCTCCGTCGATGAGCAGGTTTTCGCGCCGCTCCACGCCCTCACCTGTACCAGAGCGATGCCGTCATGGCGTCACAGTCGATACACCTCAAGGTAAACCCCGGACAGTCGTATCGAAGTCCTTGCCATCCAGCCGTGCGAGCGGTTTCATAACGCATAGCGTATCAGAAATGACTCTTGGACTTCAATTGACTCTATATTTTCACGTCAGTCGTGCGACCAGTCCGATAAGCCGGCACGTGCTTAATTCGGACGTAAATCGAAACGGCGACGTTGGTCGACCAAGATAGACCCAATCGTCTCAATCGCACGGGTCGCAAAGGCGATTCGTGGTGTTCCTCATCAATGACCGAAAACAGGAAGGGACGAGGTTTGCTCTTCTTCTCGTTCGCTTTCCGTCGGCGATCGGTTGATCGAACGACCTGCCTGGTGTTAGGGTGACGCTTCGAAGAGGAGGATGTCGTGACGAAACCCTTGGTGGTCGGCATTGGCGAGTTGCTCTGGGATTGTTTCGGCGACGAACGGCGACCCGGTGGCGCTCCGGCAAACGTCGCTTTTCACGCCGGTCAGTTAGGTATGCAGGCCGTCGTCTGTTCGCGCGTGGGACGCGATCCGCTCGGCGATGAGTTGGTCGCCCACCTTGAAGCGCAGGGACTGACCACGGACGCCGTCCAACGTCATCGTCACCGAGCCAACCAAGGGAAGCGGGTCCGGCAGCCTCTCGGACTTGGGGCCGGGCGTCAAAGTCGTGGACCTCGGATTGGCGCGGATTACCGACGCGGATTCGGCTGACTTGGCGGCGTTTTACGACATGCTCGACAGCCGCGTCCCATAGAATTAACTACGACGCAACTGCCGCCCGCGGGCGGCCGTACTCAATCCCTTTTCGCGTTTCGATGTGGCGCGCGGAGCAAGCGTGACGAGAGCGCATGCACGGGCTGTGGGGAATGGGCGAGGTTTGTCCGATGGCGATTCCCGTCGATCGTCTCATCTTTCGCGATTAATGATTGTCGCGAGGCGCGACAACGATCACAACGCCGTAAGCCACTTTGCACTGCGATCAGCCGAATTTCCACCGACCTGAATCCGAATGTCCTTGGCCCACGAATAGGTACACGTGAACGAAAAGGTGGCCTTCGCGAGGGCTCAGTCAGATCGAGTCATCCCGACAGCCAAAATGGCTTGCTCAAGCAAGCCAACACCTCACTTAGAAAGGGATCATGACGTGCTGAAAAAAGCCAGTTTCATGGCGGTAATCTGTGCCCTATTCATCTCGTCCTGGGCGCCGCCCCGGGCAAAAGCACATTGCGGGCAGTGTGGCCACACCTCGCCGCCGAGAGATATCGTTGATACGGCTGTTGCGGCGGGCGATTTCGAGACCCTGGTCGCCGCCGTGAAAGCAGCCGGACTGGTGGAATACCTGAAATCTCCGGGCCCACTGACGGTGTTTGCCCCTACGGATGCGGCGTTTGCAAAGCTGCCCAAGGGAACGGTGGAGGCATTGCTCGCCAATCCGGATCGGCTGGCCGCCATACTCAAGACCCATGTCGTGCCAGGTCGGGTGCCGGCCAAGGATGTCGTCCGACTGAGCTCGGCCACGACGGTGCTCGGTCAATCCCTCCTGATCGATACGAAGGGCGGCGTCCGCGTGGGCAACGCGAACGTCGTGAAGACTGATATTGATACCTCCAACGGCGTGATTCACGTGATCGACACCGTGCTCATGCCGAAAAATGACATCATCGAGACGGCGCGGACCGCCGGGTCATTCAAGACTCTTCTCGCAGCACTGGCGGCAGCGGACCTGACCGATGCATTGCGTGGACCGGGACCGTACACCGTCTTCGCGCCGACCGATGCCGCCTTTGCGGAGTTGCCGCCGGGCACGGTGGCGGGTCTGCTCAGCGATACGCCGAAGCTCGCGTCGATTCTGAAGTACCATGTCGTCACCGGCAAGGTCACGGCGAGCGACGTCATCCGGCTCCGCGAGGCGAAAACCCTGCAAGGGCAGTCCATCCGCATAGATGCTTCAAGCGGTGTGGCGATCAACTCCGCCCGCGTGGTCAGAGCGGATGTCATGGCGGCTAACGGTGTGATCCACGTGGTCGATGAGGTCCTGCTACCGTCCCTTGGTGAGGAGTCCAGCGCGACCTCGCCTGCACGGCAACTCATCGAGCAGGCGATCAGCCGGGGTGCTCCGTTGTACAACGACGGCCATCACGCCGCATGTCAGGCGGTATATGAAGTGGCGGCGATGGGCCTTCTGTATAGTGCCGACGAGATGCTCGGGGCGCAGGATCGAAATCAATTAAAGAAGGCACTCGCATCGGCGCGGCGCGCGGATGACGCCACGAAGGGTGCGTGGATCATGCGGCACGCACTGGACGCGGCCTACGAGTCCGCGACACGGAAAATGAACTAGCGGTCAAACTCATGCGTGGTCAAAAACTTGCCATCATCGTGTTTTCGTGTCTCGGAGCGACCCTGCTCGGGTTGATTATCTGGGCGGCTCGTGCCGAGAACCTGTGGCAGACTTTACTTGCCATGCTAAGGACGCGATGGGGCGTCGTGACACTGGTGGATCTGCTGATCGGCCTCCTGATCTTCGGAACCTGGATCGCCGCCTTGGAACGCCGCTGGTGGCCAACGATCGGATGGATGATAGGCCTCGCCTGCCTGGGCAATCTGGTTACGGTGGTTTATTTTCTCTTAAGACCTCGTGCCACAGACTCGCTTGCCGAGGCGTTTTCGCCTAAGACTGGCGTCGCACATCACAGAACCTTGTAGCTGGGACACCCCAGCATGGGATCGTTTCATGATTCGCGGAGGCAATAGCATCTCACGTTGGTTGCAATCAAGCGTGGCCACGGCTCGCCCGGCACCGGAAGACTTCGCTTGCGTGGACTGGTTGCGGATCACCCCGCTGATTCTCATGCACGTGTGCTGCCTTGGAGTTCTTTACGTCGGCTGGAGCGTGCCTGCGGTATCGGTCGCAATCGCATTGTACTTTGTCCGAATGTTTGCCATTACGGGCTGGTACCATCGCTACTTCTCGCACCGTACGTTCAAGACGTCGCGCGTTGTGCAGTTTTTCTTCGGCGCACTCGGCAACGCGGCGGTTCAGCGTGGTCCTCTGTGGTGGGCGGCGCACCATCGGCATCATCACAGGCATTCCGACACCGAAGACGATCTCCACTCGCCCAAGACCAAGAGCATTTGGTGGAGCCACATCGGCTGGCTGACGTCACGCGGTGCGTTTCCGACGAATTACGACGAGGTGAAGGATCTGGCGAAGTATCCGGAACTGCGATTCCTGGATCGCTTCGATACGCTGGTGCCCATCCTACTGGCCGCCAGCCTGTATGCCTTGGGGGAGTGGATCGCGTGGTACTGGCCGGAGTCGGGTACCAGTGGATGGCAGATGCTTGTATGGGGGTTCTTCGTCTCGACGGTAGTACTCTTGCACGCGACATGCGCGATCAATTCGTTGGCCCACCTGATGGGGACCCGGCGATACAACACCAAGGATGACAGTCGCAACAGTCTCCTGCTCGCTCTGGTTACGCTGGGCGAGGGTTGGCACAACAACCACCACCGATATCCGGGTGTTACGCGTCAGGGATTCTATTGGTGGGAAATCGACATTACTTATTACGGATTATGGTTGCTTTCGTCGATCGGGCTGATTTGGGACATGAATCGAGTGCCCCCGCGGCAAGACACGGCTGATGAGGTAACGGAGCCTTCGTTTTTGAGGTTGCTTGGAGCAGTGTCTCAAGCCAATAGCCGGCGAATGCCACGAACTCGCGACTGTATTCATGCGAAAACAGAGTCATGAAGATCGCAATCATAGGAAGTGGAGTCTCCGGCCTGGTGGCCGCCTATTTGCTGCACCGTGAGCACGAAATCACGGTGTTCGAAGCGGGTGATCACATCGGCGGTCACGCGAACACCATCCGTGTCAACGGTAACGGGCAGGCACACGACGTCGATACCGGTTTCGTGGTCTTCAACGAACAGGCGTATCCGAACTTCGTCAAGCTACTCGATCAACTCGGGGTAGCCTCACAACCGAGCGAAATGAGCTTCAGCGTGCAGTGTGCGAGTACCGGGCTGGAGTACGCCAGCCGCTCATTGGATACCGTGTTCGCCCAACGCAGCAATCTGCTGAGCCCGTCGTTTTATCGCATGCTCTTTGACATCCGGCGATTTTTTCGAGAAGCCCGAGAGGTGCTCGATGAGCGGTACGAACCGTTAACGCTGGGGGAGTATCTATATAAAAGAGGTTATTCACGGTCTTTCGTGGATCAACACATCATCCCCATGGGCTCAGCCATTTGGTCGGCCGCGCCGGGGCAATTTGAAGCGTTTCCGGCGAAGGAATTTGTTCGCTTTTTCGACAATCATGGATTCCTACAAGTACGAAATCGATCGCCGTGGCGCACGATCCGCGGTGGATCGCGTCAATACGTCGAGGCCGTTACACGATCGTTTCGTGATCGCATTCACGTGCAAACGCCGGTCACGGGTGTTCGACGACGCGAAGATGCGGTGGAGGTGGACACGCCGCGACTCGGCACTGAACGATTTGATCGGGTGATTCTGGCGACGCACAGCGACCAGGCATTGGGGATGCTCGAGGACGCTTCGGATGATGAGCGCCGCATACTCTGCGCCATGCCCTATCAGGCGAACGACACCGTCCTGCATTCCGACGCCAATCTGATGCCAACACGGCGTAAGGCGTGGGCGAGTTGGAACTACTATAAACCCAAGGATGCGAACGATCGGGTCTCCATCACCTACTGCATGAACAGGCTGCAGTCCTTGACGGCCACGAAGGATTTTTGCGTTACGCTTAACCGGTCGGAAGCGATCGATCCGGACAAGGTCATCAAGCGAATGACCTACCATCACCCGGTATTTGACACGCGCAGCTTCGACGCGCAAAAGGAACACGACAGGATCAACGGCGTCCGGCGTACCCACTATTGCGGGGCCTACTGGGGCTACGGTTTTCACGAGGACGGTGTTCGAAGTGCGCTTGCCGCGTGCAAGCCGTTGGGAGTGGGGTTGTAGACCATGCACAGTTGCGTATACGAAGGCAGGGTTGAGCACCATAGGTGGGCACCGGTGGAACATACGTTTTCACACGGCCTGTTCATGGTCTACCTCGATCTTGCGGAGCTCTCCACCGTATTTCGTGACCGCATTCTATGGACGATCGAAGGCTGGGGCATCGCCAACTTCCGTCGGCGCGATCATCACGGAACAACCGAGGTGGATCTCGACGACGCCATACGGCAGCTCGTGGCCGACCGGACCGGGCGTCGTCTGCAAGGCCCGATACGGCTGCTGACACACCTCGCCTACTTCGGATACTGCTTCAACCCGGTCAGTGTGTACTATTGTTTCGAAGGAGACGGTGAGCAAGTCGATACGATCGTGGCCGAAGTCAACAACACGCCCTGGAACGAGCAACACTGCTACGTGCTCCACGAGTCCGAAGCCGGCGATTCCAAGGTCCTGCGGCGGTACCGGTTTCCCAAGCAGTTTCACGTCTCTCCGTTCATGGACATGGACCACCAGTATGACTGGCGATTTACAAGGCCGGGCGAACGTCTCCACGTGCGCATGGAGAACTTTCAGGATGGTCGGCGGATGTTCGACGCCACGATGACCATGGCGCGAAGAGAAATGACCACGTCGACACTTAACAAAATGCTGGTCGCCTATCCGTTGATGACGCTTCGGGTGATGACGGCGATCTACTGGCAGGCGGCACGGCTGAAGATGAAGCGTGTGCCCTTTTTCGTGCATCCCGACAAACGAGAACCCCTTGACGGTGCCGTGCTATGAACCCCGCAACAACGATCTCCAAAAATGTGACAAATAAATGGCATGACTTGTCGATCACCGATCGATGGTGCCGTCGCTTGGTACTCCGTCTTCTGACGCGGCTGAACGAAGGACGTCTAACCCTGGTGGAAGGCAGTGACCGATTCGTCTTCGGTCGCCGGACGGAAGCCTGCGATGTGGACGTCACGGTCACCGTGCTCACACCGCGATTCTACCGGACCGTTGCGCTGGGGGGCAGCGTGGCTGCCGGTGAGGCGTACGCCGACGGATTGTGGGCATGCGACGATCTGCCCGGACTCATCCGTATTTTTGTCCGTGCTCAAGAAGCGCTGGACGCGACTGACAGTGGCTGGGCCCGGATGACGGCGCCGCTTCGAACCGCCTTTCAGTGGATGCGAAGGAACACAAAGCGAGGAAGTCGCAGGAATATCTACGAACACTATGACCTGGGCAATGACTTCTTCTCGCTCTTTCTGGACCCGACGATGAGTTATTCCTGCGCGATCTTCGAGGACCCCGGCGTAACGCTGGAGGAGGCCTCCATCGCCAAGAACGATCGCATCTGCAAGAAGTTGCGGCTTTCTCCTGGAGACCGCGCCATCGAAATCGGCACCGGTTGGGGAGGCTTCGCCATTCATGTCGCACAGCACTACGGATGCCACGTGACGACAACGACCATCTCCCGGCAACAATACGAACTCGCGGCAAAGCGGGTGCGAGAGGCCGGGCTCGAAAAACAGGTGACGCTGCTGGAGCGAGACTATCGCGACCTCGACGGCCGGTTCGACAAGCTGGTCTCCATCGAAATGATCGAAGCCGTAGGCCATCAATACTACGACGAATTCTTTCGAAAGTGCCGTGATCTGCTCAAACCCGATGGGTTGATGCTCCTGCAGGCGATCACGATTGCGGATCATCGTTATGAACAAGCCAGGCGTAACGTCGACTTTATCAAGCGGCACATATTCCCGGGCAGTTGCATTCCTTCCGTGACGAGGATCGGCAAGGCCATCGCTGATTGTACGGATCTGCGAATGGTCCACCTGGAAGACCTCACACCGCATTACGCCACGACCCTACGGCATTGGCGCGAAAATCTTCTTCGCAATATCGAGGACATACGCCGGCTCGGGTATCCTGATCGCTTCTTGCGACTATGGGAATATTACCTGGCCTACTGCGAGGGCGGCTTCGCGGAGCGTTACATCGGCGACGTGCAGATCATGTTCGCCCGCCCACACTGTCGCCTTGCACCAGTACTTCCGCCATTGCCCAGCCGATTGGAGGGAGCGGTCGCGTGAATCGGAGACTGCGCATGGTGGTGAACATCGCAGGCCTGAACATCGGGTGGTTTGCCTGCGTACTCGGTGCGGCCGCGGGATATCCGCTTGTCGGGCCCGCCGTCGTGGCCGTGTTGGTTGGCTTGCACCTTGTTCTGGCTCCTTATTGGAGACGGGAGGCCGTGCTGATCCTACTCGTTGGCATGCTTGGCACAGCGGCCGATTCCATTCAGATGGCGGCCGGTACGCTCGGCTTTCCGAACACTGCGGGTTCAGCCTGGTTGGTCCCATTTTGGATGATCGCGTTGTGGCTGAACTTCGCGACCGGGCTCACGGTTGCCCTCCACTTCCTTATTGGTCGAACCATTCTCGCGTCCTTGCTCGGTCTGCTCGGGGGTTCGTCGGCCTACTACAGTGGTGCCAAGCTGGGGGCACTTTCGTTTCCCAATGGGCATTGGCAGGGCGCGGCGCTGGTGGGGTTGGCATGGGCCATCCTCCTGCCACTGATGGCCCGGCTGACCGGCGCCATGCACGTGGCCGATTCGGACGCCACTGCACAATCATTGGACGGACTCACGCAACAGAAAGGGAGAGGCTGATCGCATGCCAACTTGGTCACCGATGACGGTCGTACTGATCGGATGGACGTTCGTGGCGGCGCTCATGTTGCTGCTGTGGGTGGTGCAGCGGGCCACGCGCGATGCCGGTATTGTCGATGTGGGATGGGCCGCCTCCCTGGGGATCCTGGCGATCTGGTACGCCGCCACGCTGGAGGGGCCGATGCCGCGGCGCGCGGTCGTCGGCGCGCTGGCTGCGGTGTGGTCGTTTCGACTGGCGTGGTATCTGCTGGTCGATCGCATCATCGGAAAGGAAGAGGACGGGCGCTACCAGGCACTGCGAAAGAGTTGGGCCTCGCGGCTCCAACTCGCTTTCTTTCTCTTCTTCCAGGCGCAGGGCGTGCTTGACGTCCTACTATCATTGGCATTCCTGGTCGCCATGTTGAACCCCGAGCCCATATTCGGTGCGTGGGATTGGGCGGCCGTCGCGGTGTGGTTTGTCTCCGTCGCGGGGGAATCGACGGCCGACCGACAGTTACAACGCTTTCGGGGAAATCCCGACAATCGAGGCAAGGTCTGTGAATCGGGGCTCTGGCGGTTCTCCCGGCATCCGAATTACTTTTTTGAGTGGCTTCACTGGTGGAGCTACGTTCTCTTCGCGATCGGCTCGTCGTATGTGTGGGTCAGCTTGCTGGCGCCCGTGCTCATGCTCTTCCTGATTCTGAAGGTGACGGGTATTCCACCCACAGAGGCACGAGCACTGGAAAGTCGCGGCGAGGCCTATCGCCGCTATCAGCGCACCACCAGCGCATTTTTTCCCTGGTTTCGAAAGGAAGCATCAGCATGAGTGCATCCACCGGTATTGGCATGGTCATTCCCCTGGTCGAGCGCGGGCTGGTGCCCCAGTCGCTGATTCGCTGGGGCATACGCAGACTTCACAAGGAGCGACTCGAACAAGAATCGCGCCGGCACAGTGGGAATGCGGAGAGGGTCGTACAAGCCTTTGTCGACCAACTTTGCCAGAGCCCCGTCGCACTGACGCCGGAGGCGGCCAACGAACAGCACTACGAGGTGCCGGCCCCGTTTTTCGAGCGCGTGCTGGGAAAGCACCTGAAATACAGCGGCTGCTATTGGCCTGAAGGTGTCGACTCGCTCGACGAGGCGGAGGCGGCCATGCTGTCACTGACTTGCGAGAGGGCCGAAATCTCTGATGGGCAGAAGATCCTTGAACTGGGCTGCGGTTGGGGCTCGCTCGCCTTGTGGATGGCCGAGCGCTATCCGCGATCGAACATCACCGCGATTTCGAATTCGCACTCACAACGAAAGTTCATCGAAAGCCGGTGCGCCGATCGTGGGCTCGACAACCTGCGCGTGAAGACCGTGGACATGAACGACTTCTCCATCGATGAGCCATTCGACCGTGTGGTATCGGTGGAAATGTTTGAACACATGCGGAATTACGAAACGCTGCTGCAGCGCATTGCCGGTTGGCTCAAACCTGAGGGCAAGTTGTTCGTACACGTTTTCTGCCACGTGAAATACCCATATCTTTTTGAGACGAGCGAGCCCGCCGACTGGATGGGACGGCACTTTTTTACCAGCGGTATGATGCCCTCCGCTGATCTTCTTCCCGCGTTCCAGCGCGACCTGACTCTTGATGCGCAGTGGTTCATGAACGGCCGTCACTACGCCCGCACCGCCGAGGCGTGGTATGAGAACCAGCGGGCACATCGCAGTCAACTGAGACCGTTACTGCGGCAGGTCTACGGGGAAGATGCCGAAAAGTGGTTTACGCGCTGGCAACTCTTCTTCCTGGCGTGCGCCGAACTGTTCAATTACGCCGACGGAAATGAATGGGGCGTGGGGCATTATCGTTTTCGCCGGAGAGACTAACAAATACGCGAAGGAGTAGCAGTGTGACTGAACTCCAAAGGCAGCATTCACGGCGCAACACGTTCCTTGCCACCGCTGCCGCGGTCATAATGGGTCAGGCAAACGGTCCAGGCCAAGTTGCGCTCGCATCCGAAAAAGATAATGGGCTGCAAGTTGTCCCGAATGTCGATCTGAAGCGTTACATGGGGAGTTGGTTCGAAATCGCGCGCTTTCCCAACATCTATCAGCGCGGGCTTGTCGCCGTCGTCGCTACCTATTCGCTTCAAGAGGACGGCAAGATCAACGTCTTAAACACCGCAAGGGCACGCCGGCTGGACGGGGCGATTCGCAAGACGACAGCGGACGCCTACGTTGTGAAGGGGAGCCACGCGGCGAAATGGAAGGTGCAGTTCCTATGGCCGTTCGAGGCTGACTACTGGATTATCGACCTTGGTAAGAACTATGAGTACGCCGTGGTCGGCCAACCTTCTCGCAAAAACCTCTGGATTCTATGCCGCAAGCCGCAAATGGACGAGGAGCTCTACGCCGAAGTCTGTGAACGGCTTCGTCATCAGGGCTATGATCCAGACCGGTTGAAACGGACGCCGCATTTGAAATCCAAGTGAACCGCAGCAGGACGATTGACCACAGGAATCGCCGACCAGTGGGATCCACCCTGCGTATCGCGTGTTTGACGTGGCGGACGGTCCGTCCGAGACTTACACGCCGTGAGGATGACCCGTGGCTCCTCGATCGGGCTTCATCAGCCGGCAAGAGGCGCGGTGTCTCGCACCTATGACGTCGGAATCTTGTACGAGTCATGCAGCTAGCTTGTTTGGGAGGCCCTCTTTGCAAATACACACGGTAGTCGGCATCGGCGAGCTTCTCTGGGATGACTTCGGAAAGAGCAAGAGGCCTGGAGGAGCGCCTGCCAACGTTGCGTTCCACGTCAGCCAACTCGGCATGGCCGGCGTCGTTATTTCACGCGTCGGTTCGGATCCGCTCGGGGACACGCTCCTGGCCGAAATCACGGAGCATGGTCTGCCAGCCCATGCGATTCAGCGCGACCATGACCATTCGACGGGCCTGGTGACGGTCAATATGGATCGCGCGGACCACCCCACCTACACCATTCACGAGGATGTCGCTTGGGATCATATCGAGTTTGACGACCATCTTGTGGCCGTCACCAGGCAGGCCTCGGCCATCTGCTTTGGTACCCTCGCCCAACGGTCAGTCACTTCCCGAACAACGATTCAACGCGTTATCGATACCAATCCGAATGCGCTCATGGTGTACGACGTAAATCTTCGCCCGCCTTGGTATGGCCGAGACGTGCTGGAAAATTCACTGCGCCGATGCCATGTAGTCAAACTCAATAATGAAGAAGCGCCTGTGATCGCCGACTTGCTGGAGCTTGGCTCAGGGGATCTAGGGGAAGTCGCAGATGCACTCCGGGAAGAGTTCGAGATACAGATCGTTTGTATCACGCGGGGTGAGCAGGGTTGCCTCGTGATTTCGTCTGATGATCGCGTGGACGTTCCGGGATGTCGCGTTGACATCGTTGATACCGTTGGCGCGGGTGACGCTTTCACCGCCGCCTTCGTTTGCGGGCTACTTCTTAATCATCCGCTTGCGGCCATTGCCAGGTTCGCGAATGATGTGGGGGCGCTCGTAGCAAGTCGTAAGGGCGCGACGCCTGCGCTGGCGACCGAGTATCGCGCATTGTGGGACAAGATCTTCTCGAAACCCTGAAATGATTTTCAGGCTTGTGGACGAATCTGCCGGAGAATCGCACGGGCCGCCTCCGGGGAAGAATCCTGAAAGGTCCCTTCTTCGTGCGGGGCGCTCAACACAAAATCACCGGCCACCTCGAATCCACCAACCAGGCCCTTCCCGTTGGCCGTTGCGCGTCGCTGATCACGAGGGAATAGAAAGAGGGTCGGCACTTCTTCGACGGTGGCGGCAAGCAAGTTCAGGCTGTGGTTCCCCGTGTCGCAATCGAGCCATTCCTGTGCCGCTGCATGCGCGTCTTCCAGGGAATCGTGAGTCATCTCGAATCGGCGAACCGTCGTCGGATACGTATCCACGTGGTCCGGCGTCAACCGCTCGATCGGCATCGCCGCGGTTGTGATCTGCAAGTGCAGGTGCCAAGGTATCGTCGCTCCGGCACCCACGCCATTGTAAAGGATGCGGAATTGGCCGCCTGCCTTCTCGTGGAGATCGACGATCGCCTCCAATACATGACGCGAATAGGTCTGATCCACATGCTCGCCGGCCATGACCGTGAAGTGATCGCGCTCAATCCAAGCGAAGTTGGCACCGGCGAGGTACCGGCGACCGGCGAGATCGATGGGCACCAAAGTCTCCATCGGGTGGCATTCGGCGATGTTCCCTTCACACAAGAAGCAGTGTCGGCCGGCCGAATCGCGAGGGTCGCGGAACAGTGCACGTTCGTCGCGATCCGGATTGAGGATGCCGCGACGCTCCAGCTCGGTGACATTCCCGCGCAGCTCTCGGTGGGGCATCCATCGAAAGCGATACGCGACTCCGTTGGCCTGATCGACCGCCTCGCGCGTCGGAATGTCAACAACGGCCGGATCCGTCAGCAGAAAGCCCTGTTGTCCCTGTGCCTCCCACGTTCTCATGAGCGTGGCGGCCAACCCGTTTCCCTGAACGGCACCCTCGTTACTCATGACCCGCCCCTTCACTTGCGGAGAAGCCAAGGTCGGACATCAATCCTGCCGACATGCGGCCCCAGGTGAAGTAGGGGATGGTGATCCTCAACGCCTCGGCACCCATGGCGTGTCGCCGGTCATCATCACCCAGCAGGCGTACCATGGCACTTGCAAAGCCCTCGACAAAATCGGCGGGGACAATGATGCCGGCGCTACCCAGCAGAAGGTCTTTCGACGGATCGTGGTCCCATGATATGCGTTCCGGCTCCGATCCCACCAGGTACTCGCATGCGAACGGCACGAGATCGGACGCGATGACCGGTTTTCCGGTCGCGGCCGCTTCCTGCGCACTCATGCCAAATCCTTCCATCACGGAGGGTGTGCAGAAAACATCGCTGACGTTGTACAGGAGCGGCAGCTGGTCCCAGACTGACCCTAACACAATCACGTGATCCGCGACGCCGAGTTCGGAGATCAGCTTCAACAGGTCATCGTGCAAAGTGCCGGCTCGTGGGTCAATCGAGACGAGTAGCATGGCTTCCGGCACGTCTTTTCGGGCATGGGCAAAAGATTTGATCAGTACATCCTTACGCTTCGTGGCGTCGGTACGACTGATCTCTGTGATGAACCTCCGTTTCTTCAAGTCACGCTCACCAAGGCCCGACTGTACACTGAGGAAACTCCAGATCGGCTCCACTTCTTCCTGACTACGAGGATGGTACCGTGTCTCGTCCACGCAGGGCGGAAGAAAGTATTTGGCCTCATGTCCGTAATCGTTTAGGAACGTGTCTCGAATGGCGGACGACGTGGCCACCGCACCGTCGATCTTCCCAAGCAGCTCGCGTTCATGGCCGATCCGCTCGTCGATGCGGAGATTCTCCCAGGTAGACGGGTCCATGTTGCGTTTCTTCAGCGCGCCCAGCGAGTGCGGCACCCACACGTGCGGGACCCGTTTCTCGTTGGATTCGTTGTACAGCGCCGCAAGTTTGCAGGCGTCCCAGTAGTGCGAGATGATCAAGTCGCAGCCGTTGCCCTCACGCTCGAGGCGGGCGGTGAGATCTGCACACAGAGCAGGAAGCTGCTCGTTCATATCCTCCTTGCGCACAAACCGTTCGAGCCCGTCCTCGATGTACATAATTCGCGCGAAGCCGGAGTCGTGGTAGGTCATGCCGCGCTGCATCCGCCCCGTTTTCGGATGCGGGTAGCCACCGCGGTTGACGATCGTGACGCGAAATCCCTGCGCGACAAGCGCGTCGGTGAACTGGTTGACATAGACATTCTGGCCACCGGTATCGGTGAGACCAGGGATGACCTGCCATTCATGCACGCCGTGGTTCGTGACCATCAACACATGCATGCGCCTGCTGCCATGGAATCGCTCCTGCCATTCCTCGTTGCGCAAAGATTCTGTCACTGCCATTCGATCCCTGCCTCACAATTACCGAAAACCCCACGTTACGCCATGACGGGCGAACGCCTATCCCGGATGGAAAAACTTTCCGTCCACCAGATTCTAGCTATAGCCAACCGTACGCTTCCAGTCCCTCCCAGATTCCAGCGGCAAAGGAAGAATCCGCGTGAAAGACGTGAGGCGCCTGGAACGCCTTCAGCTCGTCAGCCGCGTTGCCGACGGCTATGCTCCGGACGCCGAGTTCCGGTCGCATCATGTCCAAATCGTTGCCTGTATCGCCACAAGTAATGACGTTCTCGGGCTCTATGCCAGCGTGCCGCGCCACGTATCTTACTGCCTCGCCCTTGCCGGACTTTATGGGGAGCAGGTCCAAGAACTTACCGGCCGAGTAGACAACCTTGGCGCGCAAACCGGCACCTTCAAGCTGCTCCTGAATTTCTTGCAGTCGCTCTTCAGCGTTTTCTTCGAGGTAGTAACTGCTCTTGAAAGGTGACTGCCACTGGGCATCCTGCATCCGCGCCTCGGGGATGGCACTGAGTATCGCCTCTACGGCCTGCTTGTTCCAATACTCGGCGATGATGTCATGCCACGTCCGATCTAGTTGATATACCCCGTCGGTACGAAAATGGATATCGGTCCCGACCATGCAGATGCAAATGTCCGCCAGCCAGTCGGCGGGCAGGTTCGCGTCGTGGCGTTTCTGGGCGTAGAATTCCTCAATGGACTGTAGGTGCCGACCGGTCGAGAAAGCCACGATGATGTCACGCTGTCGTAGCGCACTCCAGAGCTTGAGCATCGCCTCATCGTCCCCGATGAAGGTGCCATCCAGATCCGTTGCGAGCAGTCGTCGTTCCGCCATGTAGCGCTCCACAGGCTCGAAGTTCAGTATTAACGGACATTCCTCTTTCTTCGCCTGCCTCCGATACACTCTGCAATACAACAGGCGACCGTGAAAGCCGAGAGTCCGATTTCCGCGCGATCCTGCCGCCCCGTAGGACTCGAGAGGCGATGATCCAGCGGTCGCGCGCTAAAGGCGTGGGGTTTTATCGCACTTCTTCCTGTTTGTACAGGAGCATCTTGCCTTTTCGGTGACCGAAAGTGGACAAGTCGGGAGAGCCGGTCGATCCTCGGACGGTCGGCCCCAACGTAGATCTGTCATTCAATCCGGCGAATCGCGAGTGGGGGCGTCGAGATCGACCGCCCCGTCCGTTACGGTTGGAGTCAGACCCGCCTCCTCTCGTTGCGTAAGCTCATCCGGTTGGTTTTCTGCCACTTCGATGGACATGTCACCCTGGAAACGCATGTGGGCGGCCACATACGATGCCGCGCTCCATGCCTGGTAGGCTTTTCCCATCGGGCGCCCGGTTTCCCCGTGCGCCCATTCGTTGAATTCCCACTCCTGCTCGATCCCGTCTCGGCAAACCTCCGCCAGACGCGTCAGCGCTTCCTCCGCATGCTTGTGCTGTCCGAGACGATCCAGGAATCGTACCCACAACCCACCGACGAACGGCCAGATGCCGCCGTTATGATAGTGATGCGGCAGGTTCTGCAGATTGACGACAAAGTAATCGCGCCAATTCGGATCGCCCGGATGAATCACCGGATATAGAACCTTGACCGGATGAGGATGGTCGATGGACACTTGCCGCAAGAACTGGCGAACCCGGTCAGCCCGGCCATTACTCAGTACGCCGTAAAGAGACGCGATGATGTTACCGAAGACATCGCATCGCCAACTGAATCCGAAGGGTGTGATTTGCGCAATGAGATAACGCGCCCGTCCCATGCTGAACTGGGTCCGCGCGAAGGTTTCCGTGGTATGGAGTATGGTCTCCGGCGTGGGCCAGAACTGGTCGTTGATGAGCGTTCGTATGCGAGCCGCCCGATTGATATAGCGGTCGACCGGTCGGTCGTTCAGTTTACGAAGCTCGACAAAATCCACGTTGGCACGATACCACAGCACTTCGTCATACAGTACGTTGTAGGAGCGTGGAAATAGGTCAGTCCAGTCGGACGCTTCCGGGACTTCGAGCAAACCGCAGTTGTTGGAATCGTGGGCCTGAAGCCACTTCATCGTGCGATGAAGCTTCTTGAAGTGCGTCCGTGCAAACTCCGTGTCGCCCGTGACCTTGACATAATTCCATGCCGCGATGACGACCCATAGGGCCGAATCAATGCCCGCAATATTCCCGATGCCACCAAACTGCGGTTCGCCGGTCTTCACGTCAACGTAGTTCGGTAGATGTCCGTCGCGAGTTTGAGCACCGAGGACGGTTTCGAGTGACCGGCGCCCGCATTCGGTGAGTTCATCGTCGCCCAGCGGCAACGACCACATCATGGTCATCGCCGAATCGCGCGCCCAGACGCTGCGGTAGTTGCTGCCCGGGTCTTCATCATGCGCGACGCTGCAGGCACTGAAACCCTTATCGGTGACGTTCATGCGCAGGACTTCGATGGCCTTTTGGTATGTCTGATCCAGTAGGTTCATCGTGATCCTGCTCCGAAAGCCAATGTTCGAGTCCTTCCTGAACGCCGGCGGCATAACGCCCGCGTGCGTGATACACCGTGTCGCCTCGCAACGATCGTAGGACCGGGTCGGCGTTGGCCACCACAATCCCGCGATAACCGCGCTCAAACATGGAGAGGTCATTCCCATTGTCGCCGGCGACAATCACATTGCGCCTGTCGAGACCCGTCCATTGTACCAGCCGGTCGACGGCCGATCCCTTGGTCACGCCGTCCGGTAACACGTCGAGATCGCGGTTCGAACTGTAGATTATATCAGCATGGAGCGAGGCGTTTCTCAGCGTGCGGTCGATTTCCTCGATATCACGCGGGCGGGCCTCTTCCAGATAGTAGCTGACCTTGTAGGCCGACTGGAATTCGTCCGGCTGCAGGCGCAGATTCGCCACATCCGACAACAGCTCTTGCACGCGCCGTGCATCCCAATTGTCGAGCTTTTCGTGCTCCGCCGGCCAAATACGCCCATTCGATGGGTGTCGGCATATTTCCGAGCCAACCCCACCGATCACCACGTCCGGTTCGGGCAGGGACCATTGCCGCAGGGACGCCACCACCGAAGCGTAGAATTGCCCCGAGGCGTAGGCGAGCAACATCCGGTCGCGGTGCGCCTCGAACCACGTCGTGAATCGTCGCAGAGCGTCGTCGTCACCGATGAGGGTGCCGTCTAAGTCGCTAACAAGCAGGCTTCCTCGAGCCATTGTGTTTCCTGTTCCTCCGAATCGTCTGGTTTGATGCTCGCCGGCGAATTCTGAATCCGCGAGATAATCTGCTGCGCCACGCCTGTCCACGTGTAACGGGCCCTCGCCTTTTGAGAACCGTACTTGGCGAGCTGACCGGTCACCTTGGGATACTGCAGGATGGACGCGACAGCGTGCCCGTAGGCCTCGGGGTCAAACGGGTTGGCGTAAATGGCTTCGAGTCCCCATGTGATTTGCTCCCAGAGCCCGCCCTCCGTCGTCACGACCGCCGGGGTACCGCAGGCCATCGCCTCGACGGCGGTCATGCCGAAGGGCTCGTATCGGCTCGACAGCGCAAAAACGTCGGCAAGGCGATAGTAGTCCGCCAGTTCTTCGTCCGCGATGTAATCCCGGAACACGACCCTATCGGCCACACCTACCTCCTGCGCAACCGCTCTTAACTCGTCAACTTGCTCGCACTCGCGCGGCGTCGGCTCGGTCGAACCTACCGCGAGCACGAGGCGCGCCTCCTCGATTCGATTCACCACGACGGGCATGGACCGGATCAAAAGATCGAACCCCTTGTTTGCCGCCATACGCCCCAGTGCCAGGACCACGGGATACTCGTAGCCGTATTGTTGCTTGAGTGCCATGCGGCTGGCGATGGACACCGGGAAAAATCGTGAATCGTCGTATCCCGGCGGAACGACAATGATCTTGTCGGCAGGAACGTCATATTCTCCGCGGCTGAGGATGTCCCGCTGCTGGGTGGTGGTGGCCACCAGCGCGTCGCACTCATCGTAGATGACTTTCTCTTCCCGAATGCGCTGGCGAAAACTGTACTTGCGCTCGAGGTCTTCCGCGTCGCCGTCCATGTTGTCGCGCTTCCACGATCCGATGGAATGCGGTGTGTGCAGATGGCGGGTGTGCAGCGCGTTGGCCAGCGCCTGCCCCGCCAGACCGGCATCCCAGTAATGGCTGTTGATGAAGTCATACCGGAGCCGCTTGCCCTCGATGTAACGGCGCGCGTGGCGCACCCACTCCGGGATGTGCTCGCAAAGCGTCTCTTTGGGGATAAACTCGGGTCCGCCACAGGGGAACCGCAATACCTGGACACGATCCGTGACGCGCTCCCGGTGAGGCTGGTCTTCGAATTGGCGCGTCAAGATGTCGACGTGATAGCCCATGCGGCCCAGGCACTTGCTGAGTTCCAATACGTACACAACCTGCCCGCCGGTATCGGGCTTGCCCAACACGGGCTCCGCACCGACGTAGCCATGAGTCGAAATCATGAGAATGCGTGTTTTTCGTGCCATCGCATAGCTCCTATCGCAGATTTTCTGTCTTCTCTGATGAGATATCGCCAGTGGCGCCACCTGGCTAAATACATGGTGGGCGTATCGTGATATCCTGCTGTTGAATCGCCCTGTGCAGGCGTCAGCAGAACGCGCTTTCGTCCAGAGCGCTTCGCTTGCGGCCCACCATGGCCACATAGTGAATCGGATTCCGATTCGTGCCCAGCCGGTGCTGATAGCGTTGTCGGCGCTCGACCTGCAGAATGCCGTCTTGCGTCATTTGCCGGACAAGGTCAGCAAAGCCGGACTTGTCTTGGCCGTTGAGAAAGGCCTCTTTGATGTTGAAGGCTATCCAGCCGTCCGGGCGAACGAGATTGTAAGCCGTCGCAAATGCCGCTACCGGGATATCGCCGAAACCCAGAGCGGCCACACACGTCAGACAATTGAACTTGTACGCGGATAACTCTTGTCGCTGCTGATCGGTGAGGCGCGTTAAATCGAGCACGTGGTAATCATGATAGACACCCGGGCGGTCGCGCTCGGCTGCCTTCGCCGCCTCATCGATGATGTCCACACCGACAATTACCTTGGTCCCGAGTCTGGACAAGTGCTCTCCGACCATGCCATTCCCGGCGCCGAGGTCCAGAACGTGGAGATCGCGCGCAGCCATACCGTCGCGCACCATCGCCGTGGCCAGCAGGCCCGTTATCACCTCGGGTGAGTTGCACGCAAGGATGTCGTAAATGACCTTTTCATAAAGGCCGGGGATCGCGAAGAGCTTCTCGTAGTCGTGAAAGCGGACGCGCCTCCATTCGTCGCCGTACCGGACGACGCACCATTCGGAGTCCTGGGTCAACACTTTGCCGGGCTCGGGAAGCGCCACTTCGAGGTGGCCGTTGCCGCCGGCGGTTTTGCCATTTGTGGTTCGCGCGTTTAACATTGTCGTCATTATCGAATCTCACTTTCGCTCTGTGCCGGACTCGGTCTTTCTCGTTTCCGGGTCGTGCCGGGAGTTGTCTCAGCGGTTAGGCGACGTGTCTCCGACGGACTGGCGTCCACCGGGCCGGCGAATAGGACCGGGGACGCATCCAGCGTTTCCGCTTCCATCATCTCCGCGATCCGTTGGAGCGTTGCCAGCGTCATCATTCGCTCCCAACCCTGCAGTTTGGCCAACTCGCGGCGGAAACGGTCCTGAAGGAGCGACGGCGCACCGGCCAAAAGCTCGTGCCCCTCCATCGTCACCGAAACCTTGACGCTCCGACGATCGGAGCCGTCCCGACATCGTTCCACCAAACCCTGAGGGGCTAGCCGGTCCAGGATTCCCGTCACCGTGGGCTGACTCAAATGTACGGCGCGCGCAAGTGAGGATACGGAGGTAGAGCCCAGCCGTGAAGCCTCGCGGAGCGTCGCCAGTTGCGGGCCTGTAAGCCCGATAACGTCCATCAGGCGCCGTGACTGCAGGTCCACCGCCCGCATGATGCGGCGAATCGCCGCCACGATCTGATCTTCAGCGCTAAGCGTTGAGTCCATGCCAGCTCCAAAAAATAAAGAACACGATATGATAGCATAGTATAATTATTTCGCCAACCTAGAACGCGACTTGAGTTTGTCGAGACATAAAACCTTATCATGCATAGACTTACTGCAGGAAGGCCTGTGCTTGATGGGACACCGATGATTCAATCGAATATGCAATTGCTCGCAGATGGCGCCAGAATACTAACGGCCCAACGTATTTGGAGCCATCTGGACCGTGTCATCTCGCGTACGATCCAAATAGTCTCCATCATCAGTTGTCTTAGAGAAAAGCCGCCACGTTGTTTGACTTTACTAGATATCTGTTGTACTATATTACTAGTACAATAGTTTACCGGATCACTTGAGCGAGAAGGGCGTCTTGAGAGGCCGGAAAGCGGTCCTTGAGGAAATGATGGAAACGGCAGCCCCGGATATCTCGGTTGATTTTCGCAGCGGGGTGCCGATCTACCGCCAGATTATCGATCAGGTTCATCTGGCCATCTCGGCAGGCCGGCTCACGCCGGGGGCCCGGCTGCCGACCGTGCGGCAACTTGCCATCGACTTGCACGTCAATCCCAATACCGTCTCCCGCGCCTATCGCGAGCTGGAAATCCGCGAATTCGTCAGGACGCAGCGCGGCACGGGCACTTTCGTGGCTGAGGTGTCCAACGAAGAGGAAATGACGGAGAGGCGACGCGAGTATTTTGAGCAGTTCTGTGACGAGTGGCTGGCAGAGGCGGCAAAACTGGGGTTCTCACTTCGGGAATTGACCGATGCCTTGCAGACACGAGGCGCGGATGGGACACGGAACAATGCAACCGACACGACGCGTCGATGATCAAGGCACGCCATTTCGGGTGGCAGTCCCGTCTGGCCTGATTCTCGTGGCCGGGCTGGCGATTCTCACCCTGGCCTGGGTGAGGTCGTCTCCCGTCACATATCGGCTGGCGTTTTCAGCCAGTCGGCAGGTTCCCGGAGTGGAAGTCGCCACGGTGCATGAATGGGCGGTTGACCTGCAAGTGAACCCCACCGATGTCTATCGCCGCGACCAAGATTCGGAAAACTGCGAGTTGAACGGAACGCCGCG